>ERZ772900.648-NODE-648-length-36177-cov-7.349538_pt1 | contig 36177 bp, 32 predicted proteins | sample MGYA00512124_ERZ772900 | MGnify/ENA primary metagenome ERZ772900 (study PRJEB29015, sample SAMEA2737716) | human gut metagenome | biome: human gut; feature: human-associated habitat; material: faeces | place: China | collected 2012 ... | reverse complement strand
CTCCCGCCATATTTTCTTCAGCGTATCCAATTATCAGCGCAGAACTGCCTCGATTTAATTTTTATTAATTCTTTTTCTTCACCTTCGTTATCGGCAACTTATATCGGGCATCCGGCATATAGGAAACTGCCGATTTTACCGGCGTCACAAACAGACGATCCCGCTGTAATCAGATTTATATCCTTCACCTCCGATTCAATATATCATATTTAGTATAACATTTAATTTTTTTACATAGAAAAGAAGGAAAAGCGGATAATATCAAAGTATCTATTTCTGGAAAAAAACCAATGTAGCGGCGAGCGCTTTCCTAGTTAGTAAAACAAAAGCTGTATGAGCCCTTATAAACCAGTACTTTGGCGATGGTTCATTTTTCGCTGAAGAAAACTATTTAAAAACTACACTGATGAACGTTGGTGCAATATTCCATCCTACGCCATTACTTCTTAATTTTGCAAGATTCGATGTTCTTTTAGAGGGGAAAAATGGAACATTAACGGTTTACCTACTTGGTGACGACTTTGTGACATATTTACCTATATATGACGACTTTGTGATAACCCGACCTACATATTACGGCTTTGTGATATATTGTACACAAAAAATGTAGATAGTACTTTACACAAAGAAATCAAAAATTGCCGTAAACACTAAGTTTCTTCATTACGACATTGTGATAAGTTTACCTACATTGACAATGGTTAAACGGCTAAGCACCATTTTCTCATTTTGTATCTGCGGTCATTGCTTACTACTTTTCATTACCATCACATCTGCAATGCTGCGGCTTCTTCGGACCTACCAGGTGAAAATGGAATAAGTTTCTCCATAGAACCAGCCTCAATTACGCATTCTTTCCTAAATTACAATAACCATGCGGCGTTGGCCAGTGATAGCCTCTCTGATTATATAGTCCAAAATCAATCTTCTGATTCATTTTGCCTATCGGTATTCCGCAAAATTGATCATCCTGTAGCCAATTTAAATCTCCACCATACAAATTCTCCTTTAAATATTGTTTCATAGTTGTCACAACTTCTTTATAAATTGGTTCTCCTATACAGTCATGTGTTTCTGCAGCATCTTTCTCTAAATTAAATAGCTGGAATTTATTTCCATAAGGATAATATATCAATTTATAATCCTTCCACCGGATCATCCTAGACGCCTTTGTTCCTTCCCCAATCTCTCCATATAAATATGGATGCTCCCGACCTGATATCAAGGAAATTCCCTCTGATGTTTCTGGGATTGGAATACCACACAAATCTAATAGCGTTGGCATAATATCTTCTAAGCAAGCCAATTTTTTTTGTACTGTATTCTTCCACTTCATAATTGGATTTCCAGAAATAATCAAAGGCACTCTAGATGATTCCTCATAAAACAATCGTTTTCCTAACATATTATGGCGAAATAACTGATCGCCATGATCACTGACAAATAACAGAATTGTATTGTCCAACTCTCCACATTCTCGTAAAGTACCTATTAAAAGTCGAATTTGATAATCAATCTGCGTACATTGAGCATAAAATGCTCTTCTGGCCCTTATTTGCTCTTTTTTTGAATATTCATTTGCTTCTTTACACAATACCTCAAAAATGGGGCTGCCATCCAACCAATCCTCTTCCGGTAATGATTCTATCTCATCTTCTCGGTACATCTCCCAAAAAGCAGGAAGCGGCACTAAAGGCGGGTGTGGAAACTGATACGAAATATAAAAAAAGAACGGTTTTGTTGGATCTTTTCTCTTGATCTGCTTCATCATCTCCATAGTAATCCAATTTGTCGGATGACTTCTTTCATCCATGTGCCACGTCCTAGTATAATAAGTATTATTACCCATTCCATGGAGAAACTCTTGCCCTGTATATCCATTTTCTCCTAGCCAAATCTGATAATCATCTACACATCCTAATTCATAACGGCCTTCTTCCGTTAAAATAACATCATCAAAACCAATCCTGTCTCTTTGCGGATAAACATGAAGTTTTCCTACTGCCATAGTCTGATAACCATGTTCCTTAAACATCTGAGCCAATGTCGGTGCATCTGGCATTTCCATTCGGTCTGAATACACCCGATCCCCATGACTTCTTGGTGTCATTCCTGTCATCAAACTTCTTCTTGCTGGAATACAAACAGGACAATCACTATAACAATTCTCAAAGCATAACCCATTTTTAGCCAAGTAATCCAAAGTAGGTGTCATAAGATCTTTTTTACCTGCGCATCCTAAAAATATTCCTGGCCATTGATCTGCACTAATCATTAAAACATTTTTTCTGTTTTCCATTCTCTTCCTACCTTTAATCCTCCAATTTCAAGGAAAAATCTGTACACTGTTCAGTAATCTGTACTGTTTTTATGATCTCTTTTACCGACTCATCTATCCTAAACTTTCCGCTGATTTGTATGTCATTTGCATAGCGACCATAAACACATGGAATTTCATGAGGATAAACATCTCTAACTGAAGGTTGTTCATCAAACATATCTGGCAAATGCAATCCCTGTTTTTTCCATACAATTTCAATATCACGAAGCCTAATATGTTCCACAAGTGCATATACTTCTCCACCGATAAAAATACAGGATTCTGAAGTAATACGTACATGATCCATTTCAATATGATGAATTTTTCCAGGAACTTGCTTTCCCTCTTTCCGCTTAGTTGCAGAAATAAAAATAGGTTCTCCTTTTCCCCACCATCTAGGTGCAAATGCTCTTTGTGGACAATCTGCATACCTCTTAGTATTTCCCATAATATGATGAATATAAATATCCGAAATACTTCCGCCATCTCTTGACCATATTCCAACAGCTCTGGAACAGCTCCTTATTATACAATCGCTCATGATTATCTGTCGAATATTTCCCCAAGTCTCTGTTCCTATCTTTAACGCAGAATCTCTAGAATGTAGGATACACCCTCTAATGATGATATTTTCACAATCTCCATATTTTTCATGCATATTTTTAGTCGTTTTCACCACAATGCAATCATCACCTGATTCTACGATACAATTTTGAATCACCACATTCTGACAGCAATCCGGGTCAATTCCATCATTGTTAGGTCCTCGATCCTGATTCAAAATTCTAATTCCATCAATTAGTACATTTTTGCAGCCAGCCATATGAAGTGTCCAAAATGCTGCATCATAAAAGGTAATATTTTTTACCGTAAGGTTTTCGATATTTTCAAAAAAACTTGTCCGTGGTCGAGCCCCTGTTACATTAAACGGACATTCCCCATAGTCTCCGTCCGCCCCATCATCTTCAAATCGCAGTCTTCCCTGACCATCAATTTCTCCATGCCCAGATATTGTGACGTTTTTTTCATCCTTCGCATATAAGAAAAATCCAGACGTATCATCCAGATCAGAGACTAATCTCGCACCTTGTTCCAGGTATAATTCAATATTAGACCGCAGTCTCAAAAATCCAGACTTAAACTCCCCTGCTGGAACATAAACCATACCTCCCCGTTTACTGCAATCATCAATTGCTTTCTGGATTGCTGATGAGGAATTCTCATTTCCATTCTGATCTGCACCATAATCTAAAATATTAAAAATCATCTGATTGCTCCCCTCCTTTTAATCATAACTGTTCCATGATATAAAAATTCTGTTCATCTGTTTTTTCCCGTTCAAAATAAGTTTTGGGGTTACAGTTCATCCACTTTTCGATCACTTTCGATTCTTCCTGTCGTTTTTGAATATTTACCATGGTTTTTGGTTCCTCAAAGTAGGAAAATAAAATATTTTCATGCAGCGAAATAAATTGAAATTGATCCCCGCAAAAAAGGCCCTCTTCTACCAGTGCATGGTGCCAATATACATAAGAAGCCCATTTATCTTTTTTTAAAAAAGCAATCCTTCCAATCCGCATTTTTCCTTTTCGATCAGTCCTCCATTCATTCGTATCACCAGGAATGCTATGATAATAAACTGGATACATAAATACCCATTTTCTTTTTCCCTCTTCTTCCGGCCAATCTTCCAGAAATGGATTCAATTCAGTTAGAAAGTTTTCTGGCTGAGGAAGCTTTTCCTCAGCCTCACAGTATAAAAAACACATATTTTGAAAACGATACATGGATACCTGCAAAAGCTTTTCTGATTGAATCGCTATTTCTATCATTTCTTTTGCTTTAGTCAATGCTGACTTTAATTCTTCTTCATTGATATCCCTTTTTATACATCCTCGATATTCACCTCGACAAATCATCCTTTTACTCCTCCCGCTGTAATTCCTTCTACAAAATATTTTTGTGCGAAGAAATATAAAAGAGTTGGGGGAATCATCGATATAAAGGACATACTTAATACCTGATTCCATTGAGTAACTGCTCCAGTTCCATCTATCGACATTTTCAGAGCCAATGACAATGTATAATTCTTTACGCTACTGATGTAGATCAAATTATTAAAATAATCATTCCATCGCCATAAGAACTGAAAAATAGTTACAGAAAAAACAGCCGGTTTCATCAACGGAAACAGAATTTTTACATAGGTTGTAAAAGGATTACAACCATCTACGCAGGCCGACTCATCCAATTCTTTCGGAATTCCTCTTAAGAACTGAACCTGCATAAAAATGAAAAACGGATAACATGCCAGCAATCCAGGAATCCAAAATGGAAGATAGCTATCAACCCACCCAAACTTATTAAACAGAACATATCTTGGAATAATAATTACAGAATCTGGGAGCATTAACGTAGACATCATTAATAAAAACAATATCTTTTTTCCAGGAAAACGGAATCTGGCAAAACCGTAAGCAACAATTCCTGTAGAAACAATTGTAAAAAGGACTGTCGGAACCACCATGATAAATGTATTCAAGTAAAAATTGCTATAAGTAAACTGTCCACTTCCCTTCCATCCCTTTGCGATCCCATCCATTAAAAATTTTTCTGGAAGAAGAGCCAGACTGCCAAACAACTCTTGATTTGATTTAAAAGTTGCAAAAAACAGCCATATCAACGGATAGATCATCAAAATACCAACACAAATTAATACAAAATATGCACCAAGCTTATATTTTTTCTTCCTCATCAATCAGCCCCTCCATCATTGTAAAATACCCAGGCATCCGAACTTTTGAAGAGCAATGATGTGATCATCAATACTACTAAAAACAGAATCCAGGATGTTGCTGAAGCATAACCCATTTTTAATGTAGAAAATGCATCTTCATAAATCTTTAATCCCATCAGATAGGTGCCATGATTCGGCCCTCCATTTGTAATAACGGATACTGCGGTAAACTCCTGTAATGCATTAATGGTCTGCATCATGAAATTAAATAAAATAATTGGAGAAATCATTGGAAGTGTAATGGAAAAGAACTGACGTACCTTCGTTGCTCCATCAACAGATGCTGCTTCATACAATTCCTGTGGCACATTTTTTAATCCTGCCAAAAATAAGACCATGGAAGAACCAAACTGCCATACTACAAGAAGACTAATTGTAAAAAGTGCTGTATCCGGCATGCCAAGCCAGTTAATTGCCGGAATACCAACCATTCCTAAAAAACGATTGACAATTCCTTCTTTCATAAACATGAATTTCCATAAAATAGATACTGCCACACTTCCCCCCATTATGCTGGGCAGATAATAAATGGTTCGGAATATATTAATAAATTTCAGTTTCATATTCAGAATCATTGCAATAAATAACGCAAATAGTAATTTCATTGGTACCGTCATGAATGCATACTTTACTGTTAATTTAAAGGATTTCCAGAAATACCGATCCGTGTTGAATAATTCTGCATAATTTCTAATTCCGATCCATTTTCCGTCTGATAAAATCGAGAAATCAGTAAAGGAATAGTAGAGGGACTGCAACAGTGGATACAGTTGCAGTCCAAAAAAGCCAACTAGCCAAGGACTAATGAATAAAATTCCCCATTTATAATTGCGCGGATATTTTTTGATTTTTTTATGAATATGTTTTTCTGTTAAATTTTCCATATCTGTCATCTCCTTGGTGCAAATCCTCATCAGCTTTTTAATTCAGAAAGGATTTTCTGATACTGATTCACAATTTCTTCTGCTGCTTCTGCTGGAGTAATATCTTCATAAATAACTTCCTGCAAAATGTCCTTTCTGAGAGTTTCTAATTCTGTATTGTTACTGACAGCATTGCTTGTCATAGAATCTGGCTGAGCAATTTCAATTGCTTTTTTCAGTGTAGCATCAATCTCACCCTTTTCCTCCAGTGCTGCAATTGCTGTAGAGGTTGAATTATATCCATAAGAACTCTTAATAATTAATGCTGCTTCTGGATCATTCAGTAAATAATCTAAAAACTTTGCTGCTTCTTCTTTTACTGCAGAATTATCATTAATACAGAAACCAGTATTTCCTGCAAAATCAACGCCACTACACTTTGCATCTGTATTTCTAGGAATTGGCAGCACGTCTAATTCTGAAGAGATTGATGCCTTATATTTTGCCAGTCCACCGGTGATGTCTAACAAAAGACCTATTTGTCCATTTACCCATTTTGTGTTCTGATCCATCTGTCCTGCAAACACAGATCCTTCGCCAAATGGTTCCACTGTATTGCTACTATACAGATCCTTTACTAACTGGAATGCTTTTTCCATCTGTTCCTGAGTGAAATTTAACTCATAAGTTTCATCATTTACCAGACAGGTTCCTGTCATCTGCGCAAGATATGATGGAATAATCAGGCGGTTCAACACATCAATATCTGCCGTCATTAAATATGAGTCCTGATCTTCTTCGTGAATGGTTTTACCTAAGTCCATAAATTCATCCCAAGTATAAGTCTTATCCAATTCCATCCCATGCTTTGATGCAAAATCTTTATTTACATACATTACCTGACCAGTCACTGTGCATGGAAATAGAACCGCCTCGTCCTTATATGTTCCGGATTTTTCCAACAGCCCTTCTGCCAAAGTAGAAGTGTCAACAGGCAGCTGCCCTAAATCTGCCAGATAGTGCTTTGCTCCCTGTACATCTGCCAACCATTCTCGTTTAAACAGCATAATATCCGGTGCTGTACCACTCGATAATGTTGTCATCATTTTTTCATAATACCCGTCATATCCCTGATACTCGCCTTCTACAGTAATGCCTGGATTTTTTTTCTCATAATCTTCGATTACTTTCAGCATTGCCTGGTGCCTGAGATCGCCACCCCACCAGGAGCATCGAATTATTGCCGACTCTCCTGATTTTGACTCTGCCTTCTCCTGAGCCTCTGCTTGCTGCGATACTGCTACTTCCGTTTGTGCTGTTGCTACATCTTGTTGTGCTTTTTTAGCACTTCCACACCCCATCAGTACACCTGCTGCTACCATACCTACCGTTGTTAATGCCACCCATCTTTTTTTCATAAATATATTCTCCTTTTTTGTAAAGTAAGATTATTTGATATGTTTACTATAACAAATTTCTCTTTTTTCTGATACGTGCCAAATTTTTATTTACATATCCTAATTTTCTATCATTTCTTTTAATCTATCATTTTTTTGAATATTATTTAAAATTACCACTATATTTTCTTTTTGTATCTGAACAGTACCACTAACATAATTGATGTACCTGCATTACCTAGAACCATAGTTCTGGTTTCAAAGTTTCTACGGTTTCTTAAAGATATCCCCACATAATAACTGTTTTCTTAACTATTTTCTAAATAGTAATGTAAATATTGACATTATTTACATTATATTTCTGTAATTTTCATTTTAACCAGTTGAAATTTTTACATACAAATGATACTATGAATTTAAACAAGGAGAGTCATTATATGAACAATAAAGAAATATCCATTTTTACTGTAGCTGAAAAAGCCGGTGTTTCTATAGCTACTGTCTCAAGAGTATTAAATAATAAAGGAAGTGTAAAACAATCCACTTGCAGCAAAGTATTTGAAGCTGCACATGAACTTGGTTACGAGATTAAAGAAAATTGGAAACACTTAATTATTCTTAATCTTCCTAATATAGCAAATCCTTTTTATCATGAAATTGCTAAAGGAGTTCATGCATCCGCTTTACGTAATGGCTATAAAGTCCTAATCAATATTTGTGATGGAGATAATATTGCCGAAGATATTGCTAAGATTGCTGAATCTGAAAATGCAGCTGGAGTTATCATTTTAAATAATCTAAACCTAGATGACCTAAAAATTATAAAACGAAAAACAAATGTTGTTCAATGTTGTGACTATTGTGAAAATTCAGGTGTTCCTTATGTTTCAGCAAATGAAAAAAAGGAAATGAATTCTGCCATGGATTATATCCTTTCAAACGAGAAAAGAAAAATTGCCTTAATCAACGGTTCTTTAAAATATAAATATGCCCAGAATCACTTAAAAAACTATGCACGCTATCTCAAAGAACACAAACTTTTATATCGTGGCGAATGGGTAGTCGAAATGCCGGAAATAAACTATGATTTGGCTGTATCCGTCATTTCTCGGATGTTAAAATCTGAAAATCGCCCAGATGCTATTTTGGCAGTATCTGATGTATACGCCGCTGCAGCACTACATGCAGCAAAAAATACTGGTATCGAAATCAAAAAAGATCTCGTTATCGTAGGATTTGGTAATATTGACATTTCACGTATGTGCATCCCCCCTATTACAACCATTAACCAACCGAAATATGAAATAGGATGTAATGCATGTGAATTATTAATAGAAATCATCAAGAATCCCTTCAAAACATACCAAAATATCATTTTGGATACCGAATTAATCATAAGAGAAACTTGAATTAATTTATCAGAATTATGGCGCCTATTTCTGATAATTAATAATATTAATTACAAAAGGTGGAATACACTATGGAAGCTACGAATGAAAAGAAAGCATTATTTAACTGGAAGCTACACATAACTGCCTTATTGATTGTGATTATATGTGAAATGATCGGTTCAAAAACATTAAACACACCAGTAGGCGCTATTGTTTTACTTCCAATGATCTATGCCATTGCCTTTGGTATAGTTGCCGGATTACCTAAAATCAAATTATTGTCAAACGAAGATCAAACCGACTCCAATTCTGTTTTAGCTATTGCTGTCCTTGTTCTTCTTGCCAAGGTCGGAACAACTGCTGGACCTACTTTCTTTAAAATTCTAAATTCCGGACTGGCATTAATTCTTCAGGAGTTTGGAAATGTCGGAACCGCATTTTTAGCCATTCCTGTTGGCGTTGCGCTCGGACTAAAACGCGAAGTGATTGGCGGAGCTCACTCAATCAGCCGTGATACTAATTTAGCTTTGGTAAGCGAAATCTACGGTATGGATTCTCCAGAAGGCCGCGGCGTTCTAGGAGTATATCTTTACGGCTCCTTATTTGGAACCATAATTGTAGGAATTTTAACTTCCGTTGTAGCATCCTGGGGACTTTTTAGTGTGGAAGCATTATCTATGGCCACAGGCGTAGGATCAACAGGTTTTACTGCCGCCGGTACAGCATCTTTAATTAATCTTTACCCTGATAAAGAGCAAGTAATTCTTGCCTTTTCCGCAGCAAGTAGTCTTTTGACCGGATTTGACGCAGTATATATTTCTCTCTTTATTGGATTACCACTTTCCAGATGGATTTATAAGGTTAGTTATAAGATAAAGTACAAGGCTGATCCAGAGCCAGAAGTAAGAAAGGGGATGGAAAGTTAATGAAAAAAGTAATGTATCAAACAGGAATGGCTACAATTACAGCTATTATTGCATTATTTGGACAGTTTATCATTATCGGCAAAAGCACAGGTGTATATTCTCTAATGCCCATCGTTGAAGCAATTCCAGGAATGCTAATGCTTTTGGGAATGGTTATTATAGGTTTAATTTGTAAAAAATATCTTCCCTTTAGAATACCCGCCATTGCGTATGTTGTTTTGTTTGGATGTTTTCTAACAATTCCAGGATTTATTCCTGGTTCTGAATTCATCAACTCCTGTGTTATGAAAGTAAACTTCATGGCGCTAACAACTCCTGTACAGGCATATGTCGGATGCTCTCTTGCGAAAAATCTGCCTGAATTAAAAAAAGCAAGTTTATCCCTACTGGTTGTAACAGTATTAACTCTTGTTGGAACATTTATTTGTTCGGCATTAATTGCAGACATCACTTTAAAATTAACTCATGCTATCTAATATCATTTTAAAAAGAGGTAACTGTCATGATAAATGAAAAACAGTTAAAACAGGATATTTTTAATGCTATCGATTCAGAAGCTGAATCCTTAAGAAATTATGCTGATGATATTCGAAAACATCCTGAACTAGGTTTTGAAGAATTTCGAACTTCTGATCGCATGGCAGAGTATATGTCTCATCTTGGACTTCCAGTAAAGCGCAACCTTGCTATTACAGGTGTTCAGGGAGATTTAAATATGTCTGAAACAGGACCGCATCTTGCCGTTATGGGTGAATTGGATGCTATTATCTGCCGAGAAGCTCCTTATGCCGATCCTATAACAGGTGCTGCCCACCAATGTGGTCATCACGTTCAACAAACCGTATTACTTGCCATTGCTGCAGGCTTAATAAAATCAAATGCCTACAAATATTTAGATGGAAAAATTAGTTTTCTAGGAGTTCCGGCCGAAGAATATTGTTATCTTGAAAAACGATTGGAATTAAAAAAACAACAAAAAATTCACTTTATGAGCGGCAAGGCTGAATTAATTCACGAAGGAGTTTTTGATGATGTTGACATCTCTATGATGATGCATTGTTGGAATCATTACCCCGATGCATTAGTTGTGAAAGGAGAAAGTAATCTAGGTTTTGTAGCATTTAATGTATATTATAAGGGGAAGCAAGCACATGCTGCTGCTGAACCTCATGAAGGAATAAATGCATTAAATGCTGCTGTAATAGGTATTAATGCCGTAAATTCACTTAGAGAAACATTCCAAGAAAAAGACAATATTCGTGTCCACTTTATCATCACCAAAGGTGGCGATATGGTAAACTGCGTTCCTGATGATGTTAGATTAGAAGTTTTTGTAAGAGCGAATTCAGTTGCCGTTATTGAATCTACACTTCGAAGAACCATACAGGCTTTTCGTTCTGGTGCTGATGCAGTCGGTGCAACAATGGAGGTTGAAGTAGTTCCAGGAATGTATCCTCTAAAAATAGACAATGATTTATTTGAGGTTTACAAAAACAATGCCAAACTTTTTGTTCCTGAAAAGAATTTCATCACGGTACCCACAATGCCTGCATCCACAGATTTAGGAGACGTATCTCAAATTATGCCTGTATTATATCCTATGGCAGGTGGAGTTGATGGTGTAGGACATGGAGCTGATTTCGAAATGGTCAATTTCGAAAATGCAGTTCTTATTCCAGCCAAATCAATGGCCGCTACTATCGTTGACTTAATGTTAAATCAAGGACAACTTGCCTATAATATAATTAAGCATTATCAACCTACTTTTACAAAAAACGAATATATCGATGCATTAAATGCTTACTATGATTTAAAATAATTCCCCTGACTTCCCTTCATATGTAATCATGCACAAAAAGACTAACTCTTTTGACAGAGTGCATATTCCGTAAGAACTGCGCATCCGTTCCGGAGGAACGGAGCGCCATTCCGCTTCAAACTGAGCAAAACTCAGCAGGTCGATTAATTACTATTGGTTATTCTGCGATCCCTGCCAGGAAATTCAAGGCGATATGCCTTAGATGTCATTCGACTTAAGCAGGCATCTGCGTAGGTGGAATCCCCAAAAAGCTGATACCATCCGGATACTGGAATCTGTGAGATAATAATAGTTGCCTTACGGCAGTCTCTGGACTCGATGATTTCAAATAAATCGCGGCATTTCTCGATGTCCAGATCCATTAAGCCGAAATCATCTATCACCATGAGATCATAAGCTGCCATTTCATTCGAATACTCAAAGTAAGTACCTTCCTGCCTGGCATGATCTGATTCCTTTAAGAGTGTGTTCGCACGTATGTATTTAACAGTACGGTTCTGATGCATTGCTGTGATACATAAGGCGCAGGCGATGTGCGTTTTCCCAGCACCGGCCCCTCCGGTCATCAGCAGGTTATTCGGCTCATCGATCCAATCACACTTGGCCAGAAGTTCTATGACGTGTGTATTCAGCTGACGTTCTGGATCATAGATTGAACTGTCAAGATCAGCTGCAGGATATTTCAGAGTCGCTTTCTTCATGAGACGTTTAAACTTTTTACTCTCACGCTGATCCCATTCCTGATTTACAATAGCAGCAAAGCGGACTTCAAATGGTTCGAGACCTGTGTTTGGTTCCAACAGCTGCTTTTCAAAGGCTTCAGCCATACCGGACATGCGAAGTTTGTACAGCCGATCCATGAGTAGGTTCTGTTCCTTTGTGAGTTTATCGTTATAAAGATAGTCTTTTAATCTGTATGCCATAGTACGTCACCCTTACTTATAGTAGTCCTTTCCTCTGATATTTTCATGATTGGGCAGTGTTCCGGGTGAATGCTCGGGGAGTTCCTTCACATCCATCTTTTTCAGCATCTGCTTGAAGGTAAAATACTTACAGGAATTGATCTCTATACATTTACGGGCAACTTCTTCAGCAGCACCTTTGGGGATTGTTTTTACTTTATGCAGGATACCTGCACAGGCATTATAAGACTGCTCTTCATGTTTTGATGATTTAAGGAGCCTGTCAATCAGTTCTGACATCGCAGGACCAATGGTAGAAGCCCAGCGGCGGTAATAATTACCATCCTTTGAATTGACTTCTTTGTAATAAAGGTGTTCTGGCGGCATATGTTCATCTACCGTGATATACAGCGGAAACTCTCTATAAGACCGCTTATGTGTACAGATCAGCCGATTATACTGATCACAGATTCTGATCTCTGAAGCGGTTGCCTTCAGGATTGCGGGCTTGCCACAGTAAGAGTACAATACGGAGTAGTAGTGGCCGTCATACTCGATGTGGTAGTTGTTGGGAACTTTTAGGACCGCTTTATAGTCGCAAGCCGTGTAACATCCGCCTGGCAGTGGTTTCATACATGGTTTGTCATACTTTTCGAAAGCATCCTGTCTTGAGAAATCCTTGCCTTGAAAAGATCGTTTATTGAGGACTGCTACTATTTTTTTGATTTCAGCATTCAGGTCTTCAAATGATACATATATCTTTTCTTTCAGTTTCTCAACCAGGTGTATTTCAAGATAACGTACATGATTTTCAACTGTAGGCTTGCCTTTCGGCTTTCTAGCGGGCGGTGGAAGAACTATAGTTTCATAGAAATCTTCCAGATCTGCAAATGTAGACTGCAGGATAAGTTCATCCTTTGTGTGCTTGGTTACAGCAGTTCGCAGGTTATCGGGCACAAAGTATTTCGTAACAGCACCATAAAATGAAACAGCATGGGCACAGCCTTCTATAAAACATGGGAGCTTCTCATTTGGAAAAGCTTCTGCATAGATCAGACTGCTGACTCCAAGAGTGGTCGCAAAGATATGGACTTTTTTGATCTCGCCCGTTTCGGTATCTGTTAACAGTTCCGGCTGATCACCGACCCAATCGATATACATCTTTTCACCCGGGATTCGGTTTACGGCCATTGATACCTTCTGTCCACCATAGTTTTCTGCTATGAATCGGTTGAAGTATTCGTAAAACTGTGACTTCTCATAACCATCAGGATTCTTTTCTTTATAATCCAGCCAACAGAACGAAATGTTCATGCGGCTCCCTGGTGCATGGATTCTGTCATAGTAATACTGGAAATCTGGAAGTGGGACATCTTTCCTCTGTAGATTTTTCTGCGGATAGAAAAGGTTCTCGACTTCCTTAGGTGCCATCATTCGGAGTTCCTCGATTGGGATTCCGTTGGCATGGTATCGGCTCATGATCAGATTTAATGTACCTGAGCCAATCTTGTAACGGTCCATAACGGACCTGGTCTGGCATCCATTCAGACGCATCTGGATGGAGCCGATAATCGTGTTGTAGTCTTGCATAATTATGCCTCCTTTCGCAATCATTTGATGACTACGAAAGAACTATAACACGTTGAAAACTTATTGATCAGCTGAAGCGGAAACGCGTTCAGTTACATCCGGAAAGTCTGATCAGTTCTTAGCGGAATGCGTGGTCAGATGAGCCGGAATTTGCAGACAGAGTTAGTCTTTTTGCAAATCCTTGTATTGGCTAAAAACATTGATTGGAATTCTAAAATATATACATGTTCCGTACCTTGCATGAGATACGATATGGAGTTTCGCCTGTTTTCCATATGCTAAAATCAATCTTCTATGAACATTAACAAGACCTATGTGTGTTCCAGTCTCTTCCCAGTTTTCTAAAGAATTTTTTAATTCTACTACTCGTTCCGCAGGTATTCCAATTCCATTATCTAAAACACTAACATACACTCCTGCTTTTGTCTGATGAATTCTTAACCGTATCAGACCCTCACCTTTCAAAAACTTAATTCCATGACTAATAGAATTCTCTACCAATGGCTGTAATATCATTTTGCGGATTGGGTAATGATATGTCATTTCATCTATATCGTATTCCATATAAAACTTATCATTATATCTTTTTCCCTGGATATAAACGTAGTTTTTCAGATATTCTATCTCGTCCTTTATGGTCACGATCTCATCTGGTTTTTTAAGAGAGTATCGCATAATAGCTGCAAGTTTTGTCAGCATTTCAGAGCAAATATTTGGACCTTTCGTTAAGCCAATTGCTTCCCAGTAAATAGTATTTAATGTGTTATTCAAAAAATGGGGATTGATTTGCTGTTGGAGTGCTGAAAGTTCCATTGCTTGAAGCTTATATTTCTGTTCCGATGTCTGGACTTTTAAATAATCTTGTTGAATAAATAAATTAATGATATTGTATGTAATATAGTTATATGGATCAGAGCTTTCCTGCGAATGATTCATTTTTCTCTGTAACGCCTTTTCCGGATGACTCAAAAGTTCTAGAATATCTTCCAGATTCTTATAATCTTCCTTTGCCCGGGCTGCTGCCAACACAACTGAAACAATCATCGAACCGCAAATCAGTAATAAAAAAATTCGAGCAAATCGGCTTGAAGAAGAAAGGATATTTTTGGTCGGAACAGCTGAGATATATTCTAACTCTTGAATATACTGCGACTGCATCTTGGATACTGTATAATTTTCTCCATTCATCCTCATATCATAATAGGCAAATTGTCCTCTTTGCCCTTCTATCTGACTTTCCACCTTATTCTCCAAAAAAGCAGAAAAATCCTGCTCATTATTTTGCAGAAGGATCTGTTCTCCTTTATTGATCACTGCAATCGTCTGATCCTGATACTGACTCATTGAATGAATATATCGATTTAATGCATTTCCATCATACTCTACTGCAATCAAGCCAATTGTATTTGACGGGTCTATGCTAGAATAAAGTTTTCTAAAATAATACAAAATTGGAACCGGTGCAGAATACTGATCATTTGCCACCATCTTCATGCTTAACCAAATATCATGTTCTTCTGTCTTTGCTTCTTCAATCCAGTCTGTATTTTTATATGCACTCCGTAAAACCATTCCCTTTTCCGGAGCCAAAATACGGTTATTATCATTATAATAGTACACATATATGGTGTTTATATATTCATTGGTGTACATATAATATCGAAGTAATGAGCAAATGCTATTGATATTCCGAAGATTGTTTAATGTTAATTCCGGTTCATTATATGCACTTTTCAGACTTATTGTAAGAAAAGGGTTTGAACGAATGTAATAATAAATATTATCCATTTCTCCTAATAATCCCTTCATCGTTTCATCAATCTGATAAGAGACACTGTAACTATTCTTTTCTAATGCATCTCTACTTTCTTTATTAATTTGATAAATACTATATGGCCCTATTAATAAGATCGGAATAAGAAGCAGAAATACATTTTGAAAAAAACGTTTTATAAAGAATTTCTGCTGCATCGAATGAATTCGTCCAAATTTGCTAACTAATTTTTTCATTGTTTTTCTCTATTTGCCATCTGGTATTCTTTCGGAGATTGGCCATATCTTGCCTTAAACGCTCTGGTAAAATTATTCGGATTGGTATAGCCAACCATTTCACTAATATTGTAAATTTTCACTTCAGGATCTCTTAAAAATTCACACGCTTTATTCATCCGAATGTCAGATAGCAGATCCATAAAATTTTTTCCTAGTTTAATCTTTATCAACTGGCTCAGATAAGAAGAATTCAGATACAGTTTCTCTGCCAATTCTCCCAATGTAGCTGTTCGGTATTCTTCTAAAAGATATTCCTTTACTTTTCCGATCACTTCATCTTCATCATGAACCTTTTCAATACAAGGCATTATTCGATACTTGGCATCAAGTTCTTTTTTTATTTCATGAAAAATTTCTGTAATCTCCTCGAAATCGGATGGCTTTAAAATATAAAAGCGAACTCCATAGCGAATTGCTTTCTGTGCATACTGAAAATCATCGTATGCACTAAAAAAAACTACACATGGATGTTTTGAATTCTTATGAATTTCCTTAGCTAATTGAATTCCATCCATACCAGGCATACTAATATCCGTTAATACTACATGCACTGTTTGTGTTTCTAAAAATTTTAAAGCCTCTTCACCATCAGACACCTGACCACATACATGAAATCCCTGCTCTTCCCACGGATAATAGGTTGCCAATCCATTTCTGGAAGACACCTCATCATCTACTAACAGCAACTCATACAACAATTTTCTCCTCCTCTACATTTCCATCTATCTCGTAACTTTTTTTATCATAACACAAAAAGTTCTATAGCAATACTATATTTTTTATAATCATTACTACTGATGGATAATTAGTGAAATATAACACAAACGGACTGTCGTGTGGATTTATACCTGTGCTTTATCACTAAACATTTCCCCGATTTCAGCAATCATACATTCAATATGATAGAGCTACAATCATCGTACAAAATGCATAGTGATTGTAGCTCTATCTGGTTTTATATGTTTTTCGCTGGCAAACGTCCGTAGAATCTACGAAAGGGTGTTATCAATTGTTTTGAGTTCATTAGACCTAGCCAATCTTCACTAGCTTTCACAGCTTCTTCAGATTCCTGTAATTTTATAAGAAGCTTTTCTATGCGCGATCGCGCTCTTGTATTTCCTCCAACGCCCTTTTCAATCTCTCCAGTCCATCCATCACCCGGCTTCGCGGACAGGCGATATTCATCCGTAAAAATCCATCTGGCTCTCCGCCATATTCTTTACCGGCACACAGCCATAAACCGGTTTTTTCACGGATCAGTTCCTCCAGCTTTTCACTGTCGGATTCGTAAGCGCTGCAATCCAGCCATAACAGATACGTCGAATCAGAAATGATCACATGTACGTCTGGCAGCTCTTTCTTTATAAAATCCCATACAAGCTGCTTATTCTCATAGATATACTCCCGCAGCTCATCCAGCCACTGATCGCCATACCGGAATGCAGCTAAAACAGCCTCGATCGCAAATACATTCGGTTCGGCTACTTCATCGGTATTCAAGCCACGGTCTACCTTCTGGCGGATCACCGGATTCGGAATCATGACTGCAGCAGTCTGCAGACCTGCGATATTGAAGGTTTTGGTAGGTGCCATACAGGTGATGCTGTTCTGGGCACAGATCTCGGATACGGAGGCAAATGGGACGTATTCTTTGCCTGGATCGGTCAAATCACAGTGGATCTCATCGGAAACCACTAAAACGTGGTGTTTATGGCATAATTCACCGATCTTCGCCAGAGTTTCTCTCTCCCAGATATGGCCGATCGGGTTCTGCGGGTTGCATAAAAACATCAATGTAGTCTGGGGATTGGACAATTTTGCCTCTAAATCTGCCCAGTCGATGTGGTAAGTTCCATTTTCATAAACCAATCGGCTTTCTAAAATATTCCGGCCATTGTTGCGGATGGAATTAAAAAAAATGTTATATACCGGAGTCTGTACCAGCACATTCTCTCCCACAGTTGTCATTTTGCGGACGATACTGGAAAGGGCCGGAACCACACCAGTACAGAATACCAGGCTTTCCGGAGCGATAGTCAGGTTATGTCTTCTCTTCCACCATCCACAGTACGCCTCTCTCCAGTCATCTGGAACGATCGTATATCCGAAAATTCCCTGTTTTGCCCGTTTATGGATGGCGTCGGTAACCGCTGGAACCGTCTGGAAATCCATGTCTGCTACCCACATGGGCAGTTCGTTGTCCTTAATATCCCATTTCATAGAATAAGAATTCCGCCGGTCATTTAACTGATCAAAATTATAAGTCATCATATCTCACACTCCTAATGTCAAAGGGTTTCACGCCTCATGTTTCATACCTCATTCGACAAGAAAACAAAAGGCAGTCAAACATGTCAAAGGATCTCTCCCCGGCATATCTGACTGCCATTGTTTATCCAATGAATTTATAGATATTATAGCAGTTAATTCCAATAATTACTACCATCAGGCAGATAAATAATTTATCAACCATCTTGGAATCCATCTTTTTATTAATAATTCGTCCACAAAAGCCGCCCATCAGTCCGCCAAATACCATGATCACCAGAGCCATGATCGGGAAAGCTGGCACTTTTCCGGTCAGAACCGTCTGTAAAAAGCTGGTGATCTGAGAGAACAGAATGATGTAAAGGGAATTCTGTGCCGCCGCCTTGGTGTCCATGGAGAAGAAATAAAACAGGACAACCAGATTGATCGGGCCGCCGCCGATTCCTAAGAAGGAGGACATGATACCCAGAACCAGTCCAACCAGCAGGCATACCACAAAATTCACCAGATGCTTTGTATGGATTTTTTCCTTATAGATCGTATAAATTAACGTTCCGAGAGTAATGACTAGCAGACAGGCCGCCTGAACAGCTCCGACCATATTTTTATCTGCAAACATAGAAGAGACCATCTGGAACATCCATTTGCCAACTACACCACCCACTGCTGCTCCAATCGCCAGTGGAGTTCCGATCTTCATGTCGATCAGGCTTTCACCGCTTCTCTTTGCCTTATAAACAGAATAGCAACTCATGGTCAGTACCGTACATCCAGACAGAAAACTGATGGTCGCCACATCCAGGACACCAACCGCATCCAACGCCGGTTTGATGATGACACCACCGCCGATTCCACAGATAGCCCCTGCAATGGAAGCGCCAAAGCTGACGATCAGAAAGATCAAATACACCATAAGATTCATAATTATTTACCCAACCCCTTCTTTTTCATATTGTAAAAATGATCTCCCTGTTTATTATTACACAACCATCCGCAAAAGTCCATGGAGTTTCACGGAAAAACAGTGGAACTTTTACTCAAACGTTTGTGTATGCGTTGCGCATTTTAGAACAAATGCTCGATATTCAATTCTCGGATCACCTGCACGATCTCCTTTGTCCTGCTGCACCCAAATTTTCCCAGCAGACTCTTGATCTGTGTCTTGATGGTACTGCTCTCCACGCACCGGATCCCGGCGATCTCATGAACCTTCCGTCCTTCAAGCAAAAGCCGGATGATCTCCCGCTCCGAAGCCGTAAGCCTGGAAATGTTGTTGATGAAGAACAACAGGCTCTGCTCGCTTTTCTGAAGTCTTGCATACTCCTGCATCACCGTCTGCTGGATCTGTCCCTGCATGACCGGATGCCCCTCCAGGGCACAGCGGATATGATAAAGAATCTCTTCATCAGAGCATCCCTTTACAATATAATCCAATGCTCCGGCGCCCATGGCGGTGATGATGATCTCCCGCAGTTCATGGGCTGTCAGAAAAATAATCTTTGCCTGAGGATTTTTGTCACGAATCATTTCGGTAGCGGTGATTCCCGCATTCATGGTCTCCATCTCAATATCCATCAGGATCAGGTCATAATCCATATTTTCCGCTAAAGCCACGATCTCCTTGCCGGTCGAGGCTTCGCCAACAACCTCCATATCCGGCTGTTCTCTGATCACCTCCGCCAGATCTTCCCGTAAAATCGGGAAATCGTCTGCGATCATGATCTTATAAGTTCCTGCCATTGTACCACACCCTCTTTTCTTTTATGTACGATCCAAATCCATTCTTTGTCTGATCGATAAGAAAAATTCAACGTACAGTTATTGGTATTTTGGCAATAAAATGTAAAAACAGCTTCCTTCCCCCTCGGTACTGTCTACACGCATAAACCCCAGATGGCTTTTTACAATCTCACGGACATAATAAAGCCCCATTCCCCAGTTGGAATTGGAATTTTTACTGGAATAAAATGGTTCAAATATTTTTTTGATCTGATGCTTTGCCATACCACATCCATTATCTCGCACTTCTATCACCGTGTAAAGTCTTTCATTACGGATTTTTAAAGAGACTTCGCCTTTTTCTCCCTTGTCTGCGGACAAAACCGCTTCCTGGGCATTTACAAGCAGGTTATAAAGAGCTTCACCTAACTGGACTTTATCAGCCAGGATCCGCTCTACCCCGGCATTCTCCACCTGGATCGTAACCTCCGGATATTTTCCGTGAAACCGTTCCAGTGTATCCTCCACCAGATCAGAAATCTCTACCGGTACCATAAAAATGGATTTGGTCTTTACACACCGATAGAGTTCTTCCATCCGTAATAACATGGCATCATTGACAGTCTGCAGCGTGTCGATGTATTCTTTTAATTTTCCGGTATCCAGCTCTGGCTGTTCATAAAGCTGGTCGATGCGTTTGTAGATCACCCGGCTGGAAAGCAGCTGGTTTTTCATGCTGTGAACGAAAGTGGAAGCCCCGATCTTTGCCGTATCGAACTTGCGTTCCATCACCACATCTTCCATATTTTCCCGGTAGGTTCCTCTGGTAAAGGTTAGAAGACTGTAAAAGCCAAGAACCGAGCAGATCACATTGACCACAACCAGAAGCATGTAGCTGTGAATGGATGGCGAGATCTGCAGATAGCCAATTCCCTTGTTCCAGGCTGTTGTATAACTGTAAAAGCGGTATACCTGTCCTGGATCCTGATTGTAATACAAAATATAGATCCCGGTCAATGCAATCAGAAACAGAGTTACCTGTACAAACTGCCTGCGGACAAACTTTAATGTAATAGAAAATAATTCATATAAAAGCAGTCCAATGGCGAATAACAGATAAAGATCGATCCAGAACCTGCTGAGTGTCGCAAAAGTTTTCTGGAGTGCTTCATTCCCGGCTACCAGGATCCGGTAAATTGGCGGAAAATATAAAATCAGCATGGCAGCCGGCACCAAAGCCGCAAAAAGCTGAAGCCTCCCATTCCTGCGGATAGCAGGAACCATGGAAAGCTTCAGCGCCATTTCCACCAAAAACAGTGGAAACAGAAAACGGCCAATGGCGATCAGATAACCAAGCTGGTTGAGGGTGATCAGAAAATATTGGAGTCTGGTCTGGACTTCCTTGGAAAAATACAGAAAATGTACTACTTCCAGAGAAATCCCGCCCTTTTTCGCAATAAAGATCATCACACCACAGATTTCAAGCATCAGACTGACACAAAGTCCCATCAGATAGAGGGACTCTCTGCTTTTCTTTAATAAAAGAAGCATCACAGACATCAGAACCAGGCATATCGTTAAAATGATCAGCATATGTTTTTTATTTTCTCCGTCGCAACTGTTCAGTCTCTATTATCATTCCGGAAGATTGGCAACAAATTCAGTAAATTTCAGGTTAATATCCGGATGTCCCTGTAAGAGAGTTACCGGGAAATGGGCAGATCTTTCACCGTAAGCCGCATGGCGGACAACACTTCTGTGCCAGTCGCGGAAACAGCCTAAACGGATCTTTCTTGCATGGTAAATCTCATTGATACCAATGGTAACGCAGTAATGCGGCATATCATCCAACGCACCATTTAAGTCACCGATGGAGTTGGCCACTCTGGTCTCACGGGAAATCTCCAATACACGGGTATGCTGTGCTAAAAACTCATCCGGAGTCATCTCGTCAGAAGCTTCATTGAATGCAACATGGCCGTTGATGCCGATGCCGCCAAAGCAGATATCCACACCGCCTAATTTTTCAATGACATCCTGGATATGTCCCGGATCTTTCGGGTCTGGGAATACCCGCTGCTCCTCTGGCATTAAAAGTTCTGGTTTTACCTTGGTATAAACGGTACGGTCCATAAAACCACGGAAACTTAACTTATGCTCTTTCGGAATCCAGGTCTTTTCATCCGTCAGATACTCGTCCATGTTGATGAACCAGACATTTTTCAAACTGATGTTCTGTTCATTGACCATGTCCACAAAATATGGATACTGTCCAACCGGACCAACCGGGCAGATAAAAACGGTGGTCTCGCCAAGTGCATTCTTTCGTTTGATCTCTTCCACCATCTCATCTGCCATGGATTTGAATACCTGCTGGTTATCATCCATGACGATCAGCGGGATCTTTGGATCTCTCAGAAGTTCTTCTTTGTTGTAGTAATAATAATCGTGTCTCATGTTTTCCCCTCTCCTTTATTGTGATATGAAATATTCGTAACCCCTTGTACCAAAACACATTTATCTTTGATACATCATCATCAGTATACCATAAATGAGCAGAAAACGCGCCTGATATGACGCGTTTTCTGGTTTTTTCAATATAAATCTGCGGAATTAATACTCGCCTGCTTCTTTCATAACATCTAACAGAACATAATCAGCTACTGGAGGATCCACCTCAACGGCACCAGATTTGATAAAGTTCTGTTTCTGCAGCTCATAGTAGCCTTCAACTGTTCCGTCTGCTGCGCCTTTTGCAACTTCTTTACCGGTCATCCACTGAGCGTCACCACGCTGCTCGTAAACGCTGTCTTTGTCCTGAGCAACCTGTGCAGCTACTAATGCAGCAGTCTCTTCCTGATGATCATTTGCAGCGTAATCCATCGCTTTAAATAATGCTCTTGTGAAGCGAACTAATACGTCACGGTTTTCTTCAGCGTATTTTGGCATGCAGATCCAGCTTGCCAGGGATACTGTCTGATCGGAGAAGGTCATATTGTCAGTCAGCTTGGTTGCCTCCGGCATCTCCTCTAAGATCTTTAAGCTGTTTGGAGACCAGGTAGCTGCTGCGTCAACACCGCCAGATAACATCGCCGTTACAATTGCAGATGCATCCATATCCATAGCGGTAATATCATCCATGGTCATACCGGCTTTTGTTAAGGAGTTTAATAAAATATCTTCACTGGAGCTTCCGGAAGAATATGCAACGGTTTTTCCTTTTAAGTCTTCTACCGTTTTAATGCCAGGACCACCGATCAGTGCATCACCATTGGAGATATGGGATAATGCGAAGATGGTTGCCTGTCCGTTGATACAAAGCTTGTGAGCGCCCTGTCCGATATATCCAAGGTCGATACTTCCGGACTCCATAGCGGCAATGATCGTAGGTCCATCCTGGAACTCTACTAAATTCGCAGTAATTCCCTCTTCCTCTAAGTAGCCCTGATCAATGGCATTTTCAATGGACCAGAGGCTTCCATAGTTTGGCATGTAAGCAATATTTAAGGTAACAGGAGTTACTTCTTCTTTTGTTTCTTCCGCAGTTGTGGTCTCTTCTGCCTTTGTTTCCGCTGCAGTAGTTGCTGCCGCTGTAGTAGGTGCAGCAGTGGTCTCTGCTGGTTTGGAGCTTCCGCATCCGGCTAACAGACCGGCGGTCATGGATGCTGCCATCAGTAAGCTGAGTGTTCTTTTCTTCATAATAGTTTCCTCCTTTTATTTACGTACCTCTAAGTACTCCTGATATACCTGACTCCAGATGTGGTTCTTTAATTCCAGGAATTCTGGTGTCATCTTGGTCTCCTGAGTTCTTGGGTATGGAATATTAATGTCAACAATTTCTTTAATACGTCCAGGTCTTGCGCTCATGATGATCACCTTCTGGGCCAGAATGATGGCTTCATCTACATCATGAGTGATAAAGAAACAGGTCTTGCGTTCCTTCTCCCAGGTCTCCAGAAGCTCGGTCTGAAGCTGGGTTCTGGTCTGTGCGTCCAATGCGCCAAATGGCTCATCCATCAGTAAAATGGAAGGATTCACGGCATAGGCTCTTGCGATGGCTACACGCTGTTTCATACCACCGGACAGTTCCTTTGGATAATGATCAACGAAATCCTCCAGCTGAACCATCTTGATGTATTTCATGGCAATATCTTCCGCTTCTTTGCCTTTGATTCCTTTTAAATTCAGGCCGAACATGACGTTCTTTTTCACGGTCATCCATGGGAACAATGCGTACTGCTGGAATACCACACCTCGTTCCGTTCCGGTTCCGGTCACTTCTTTTCCATCACAGTATACTTTGCCGGATGTAGGCTCCAGAAGACCGGCAATAATATTTAACAATGTGGATTTACCACATCCAGAAGGACCAACCACGCAGATGAATTCATTTTCCATAATATCAAGACTGACACCGTTTAATGCGATCATCTCACCATTTCTGGTATTGAAGACTCTGCGGACGTTGTCGATCTTAACCTTTACACTTCTCTCTTCTCCTGCCATCCTGTAAACCTCTTTTCTAAGTATTTAACGATCTTTTCAATAATCATACCGAGAATACCGATCAAAATTACATACATCAGCATGGGAGCGGACTCGAAGCTGTTGTTTAAAGAACGGATTCTCATACCAAGACCAGCCTGTGCGCCGGTGGATTCTGCAGCGATCAGTGTGGTTAATGCGGTGGAACTTCCTAAACGGATCGCAGTGATGATAAATGGCAGTGTCGCCGGTGCAATTACCTTTAAGAAAATATCTTTGTCAGTTGCTCCTAAGACTCTTGCTGCCTTGATCAGCGTCTCATCGACATTGATAACGCCCTGATAAATGGTAACTGTCATGATCAGGAAGGTTGCAATGGTGATAACGATGATCTGTGGCTTCCGTCCAACACCTGCTACCATGACGATCAACGGCACGTAAGCTAACGGTGGGATGTTACGGATAAACTGGATCCACGGTTCTACGATATTGCGGACCGGCGCGTACCATGCCATGAGGATGGCCGATGGAAGCGACAATGCAAATCCAAGTGCAAAACCTGCGGTTACAGAGATCAAAGAACTGGAAATGTCCTTCCAGAATACTCCTCGATCGATCATGGTCTTAATAGATCCTAATACAACCACCTGATTCTGGAATGCCCTCGCAGTAGTTGTATTGATCGATAACAAATACCAGACAACCATTGCGGCTCCGAAGGAGATCAAAAGCCATGCCCACTTTGGAATGTTGTTTTTCTTGCTTTTGCTATTCATATTCCACACCCTTTCGTTTTGTTTGTTCCTTTGTTTAAATCCATTGTACCATGTTCTGAAATTTATATAAGGTTGAACTTTTATCCCCCTTTTTTCATATGATTTCATAGGACGAACTTTCCTATGAAATAAAAACAAAAAGACAATTGCGGCGGAGCGTTTTTTGCTCCGTTGCAACTGTCTTTTGTATGAATTGCGGTAATTATAGTTTGATTTATCTGAAAAGTCAATACTATTTCATTAATTGCTCTTTTTTCTTTCTTTCCTGAAATTCTTCCTTTATTTTCTGAAGTAATTCTGGATTTTCCAGGATATCCACCTTTGTGGATTTTTCTTGCATCGGCCGGAAACATCTGCTAAAATAATTCTGAAAAAAAAGAAAGGTCCATTCATAACAAATGTATCAAAACAAACGCCAGACCAGCTATTGGCTTCTATCCATTGTCATGGTTCTGTTTGTGGGAATCTGTGCGGAACGGTTTCAGACTGACTATCGGCTCTCATTCCCCCAGGACGTCCGGACAGAAGCAGCTTTAAAGGGAGAACCTCCCGGTAGTTCTGAGGAGCAATATTTTGAAGAAACCTCGTTAAGGGATGTTTCTTCAGAAATATTCCGTCAGGCGAACCGCCGGACTTCTTCAAGAACCACAGATTTTTTACGATTTTTCTATTGTTTAGCGGCACTTCTCCTGCCGTTTTTACCAGTTACCGGGATTATTTCCTGGACTTTCCGGAGATACGTGGTCCCGAGCAGGGATACGATCATCCAGTACATACACCATAAGGATGGTAAAAAGAGCTTTTCTGTTTTCATGAATCAGACCTATCAATCATTGTAAACAGAAAAAGGAGAAATTTGTTATGAATATTGGACTTTACCTTGTTGTTTTTGCTGGCGCGGCAGTTGGATTGCTTTCCTCCCTCTACATTGTGGTATCTCTGGTGTGGACGATCGCATATAAGATTTACAGAAAAATAAAATTCGGTGTGTCTATTTATAATTAATACCGGATAAATGTCATCTCAATGTCATAAATAATAAAAGCTTATTCTCACAAAGAAGAAAACGGCTGGAACCACTGCAAAGGCTCCAGCCGTTTTTATCTCAGTCGAGAATTCTATGGGATTTCCTGTGTTTATACCAGCCCGATCTCGGTTTTCTGCAGGAACTGTCTGGTCCGTTCTTTTTTCGGATGGGAGAAGAACTCTTCGGAGGTTCCTTCCTCCACGATCACGCCATCTTCCATAAAGACGACCCAGTTGGCTACTTTACGGGCAAATTCCATCTCATGGGTAACGACCACCATGGTTGCGCCCTCTTCTGCCAGCTTTTTCATGACTTCTAAGACCTCTCCGGTCAACTGAGGATCCAGGGCGGAGGTTGGCTCATCAAAAAGGATCACCTCCGGGTTGTAAGCGATGGCTCTGGCGATGGCCACACGCTGCTGCTGACCACCGGACAGCTGATCCGGGTAGAAATTTTCCCGGTCAGACATTCCCACTTTATCCAGCACTTCTCTGGCCCGCCTTTTGGCTTCTGCCTCTGGGATCTTCCTGGCAGTCGTCAGGCCTTCCATCACATTCTGAAGGGCTGTCATGTTCCGGAACAGATTGTAGCCCTGGAACACAAATCCCATCTTCATGCGGAGAGCTCGGATCTCTGGCTTGCTCACAGCAGTGATATCCTTTCGGAAATCATCAAACTGGATCTCGCCCTGGTCTGCCCGCTCCAGAAAACTGATGCAGCGTAGCAGGGTTGTTTTTCCAGAACCACTGTTTCCAAGGACTGCGATCACAGATCCCTTTTCTACTTTAAAATCGACGCCCTTTAATACTTCGTTGTCGCCGAACCGTTTGTGGATATTCTTTACTTCCAGCATATTATTTCTTCACTTTCTGCAACTATTCAGTACCTTTAACGATCAGTTCTAAATTAGCTCTAAATCAGCTCTGTTTCGCTGCCGGTCTACTCCAGGACAATTTTTTCTCTGCCCAGTTCTGGACTGCCGTTAATACGGTACAGATCAACAGATAGATCACTGCTGCTTCGCAGTACAGAGCAAATGGCTCATACGTTCTCGCTGCGATCTGCTGGGCCGTCGTAAACAGTTCAATGACCGTGATGTTGGACGCCAGGGATGTATCCTTAGTCAGTCCGATCAGGGAGTTAAATAACGGCGGGAACGCGATCCGGAATGCCTGCGGCATCACCACCCGGATCATCGTCTGCGGATAATTTAAACCGACCATGTAAGCGGCCTCTGTCTGTCCTTCCGGCACTGCCAGGATTGCAGAACGGAAAATCTCCGCATTATATGCGCCAAGATTCAGGGCAAACGCGATCACTGCGGACGGAAACGCGTCCAGAATGATGCCAATGGATGGAAGGCCGAAGAAAATGATAAATAACTGCACCAGAAGCGGCGTTCCACGGAAAATCCAGATATAAAATCTGGCAAACTGCTTCAGTCCTTTAACATTGGCAACCTGTACCAGGGCAAGGAACAGTGCAATGATACATCCAAAGGTAAAGGAAAGGATGGTCAACGGGATCGTTACCTTGATTCCTGGTATTAAAATTTTCGTAAAAGAAGAAATCAGAATCTGTATGATTCGTTCATTCATGGTTTATCCTTACTTTCTTATTATTTATTCCTCTTATTTATTCCACTGGTTTCGTAAAATCAGTTCCGAAGTACTGTTCGGAAATCTCGCTGAGTGTTCCCTCAGCTGCCAGCTCATCCAGTGCACTCTGTACAGCCTCTAACAGTCTGGTCTCGCCTTTACGGATCGGGACTGCATAGGTATCTACCAGATCCGGGATCGCGAAGGCAACTTTTACTTTTGCATCTGGATGCTGCTTTAAATACTCGTTGAAGATAACAGAGTTAAAGGTCGTAAAATCAGCTCTTCCGGAATTGATCATGGAAACTGCTTCCTCTGTGGTATTGATCGGGACAATCTCCGCACCTGCATCCTCTAACAGATCCAGATATGCTGTTGTCATGGTGTTGGCACATTTCTTGCCATTTAAGCTGTCCATATCGACGATAGAATCATCATCAGAACGTACAACGATCTGCTGGGTAATATAAAAATATGGACCTGCGAAATCATACTTCTGGGAGCGCTCTTCGGTAACGCTGACTGCGTTGATGACGGTATCCAGACGTTTGCTGTCAATACCGGCTAACAGGGAATCCCAGTCAGACTCCGTAAATTCTGCTGTCACCCCTAACTTCTCTGCCACTTTCTTGGCTACTTCCACGTCAAATCCAGTTAATTCACCGGACTCATCGTGGTAAGTCATTGGCGGATAAGTACCCTCTACACCAACTTTAAAAACACCGGATTTCTGGATCTGAGCCAGTTCATCATCTACATCTGCCGCCGCTTCAGTGACAGACTCTCTTTCTGCAGATGTTTCAGTCCCAGCTGCTTCAGACTGGGCCGCCGTTGTCTGAGCTGCATTGTCAGTGGATGCAGAACTACATCCAGCCAGCAGAACACCACTCATGACAGCAGCCATGAATATAGATAATTTTTTCATAATCTTATCTCCTCGCCTTTCATTTATTTCTTGTGCTATCTCTCGATATCCATCTATTATAAGCGATATATTCCTACTGTGTCAATATGAAATAATAATGCCCCTGATCTTATCATATCAGGAGCATCATCGTATCTTTTGTGAGGTTCTTTGGTTTTCGGCTCAGCAACTATTTCTTATCCTTTGGCAGCACAACATTCAGCACAATCGCCACGATCGCCGCCGGGACAATACCGGAACCGCCGAATACCAGCTGCATAAGCTGAGGCATATTAGTTAAAATCGCAGTATTGGCACCCATACCATAGCCAACGCCAAGGGCTACGGATACGATGCTCAGTCGTCTTGGAGTCAGAGGCTCGCTGGTGATCAGCTGGATACCGCTGACGATAATGGAGGAGAACATCATTACTGCTGCCCCACCTAAAACGGCCTGAGGCATGATAGAAACCAGCGCCCCCAGCTTTGGGATCAGACCACATAAGATCAGAAAGACTGCACCGCTTGCAAGAGCAGTACGGTTTACCACCTTTGTCATAGTGACCAATCCTACGTTCTGGCTGAAAGAAGTGTTTGGAAGAACACCAAAAACCGCTGCCAGGGCAGAACCTGCACCATCACACATGACACCGCCGGAAAGCTCCGTGTCGGTAGCTTCTCTTCCCATACCGCCTTTGATCACACCAGAGATATCACCGATGGTCTCCACTGCGGTTACTACGAACATGATCAGTACCGGAACGATCGCTCTCATATCAAATACCGGTTTTACCGGAAGAAACGCCGGAATCGCAAACCAACTGGACTGGGCAACCTTATTCCAGTTCAATACCCATGATTTGGTGTACTCAACACCCTCTGCATTTACTGCGGTATGTGGAAGAACCATTGCCATAATGGCTGCTACGATATATCCCACAATAATTCCCACTAAAATAGAAGAAGAACTGAAAATTCCCTTTCCCCAATGCTTCATCACCAGGATCACGATCAGTACCAACGTTGCCAGCGCCATATTTTCCATGGAACCGAAATCATTGGCAGTATTGCCGCCTCCAAAGGAGTTGATTCCTACGGAAATCAAGGACAGACCGATGGAAAGGACAACCGTACCGGTAACCACGGATGGGAAGAATTTTCTTAAAGGCTTTAAAAATGCACCAAGAACGGTCTCCATCAGACCGCCTAAAATTGACGCACCCATAATCGCGCCATAAGCCAGCACACCGCCGCCCATTAATTTTGCAACACTGTTAAATACTCCGATAAATCCAGAACTGGTACCCATGATGATCGGCACCTTGCCGCCCACCGGACCAATGGCAAATAACTGGATCAAAGTTACGACACCTGCAATGATCATAGCGTTCTGTAACAGAGCCACCTGAATATCTGCATACTCACTGGCACTTCCGATCCCACACACACCGGTAATGATCAGAAGCGGAGTCAGATTACCTACAAACATGGCAAGTACATGCTGCAGTCCCAGTGGGATTGCCTGTTTTAATGGCAGCTTTCCCTCAAATTCATAAGCTTCCATTGCTAACTCACCTGACTTTTTCATTCGTTTTTCCCTTTCTTATTTGGATTTTCGCGCCCTCTCAGGCGCATCTTAAAACAATTAAAACCCATTGTTTATTATAGGGAAAAATAATTTTGTATACAATACTTTTCTATGTCAGAAGTTATAATAATATTTTATTTTTATTAATAAGATAAACTTATTAGATTGTAATTGTGAACAAATTAAACTTATAAACAAAAGAAAACGTACCCATATTACACAGGTACGTTTTCGACTCTTTTTCTAATAAAATGGAAACATCACCGGCAGTAAGAAGATGCTCATAATTGCAATCACAATGGCAAGGGGGGTTCCACATTTTAAATAATCCTTCAGTTTATAACCGCCCGGCTCCATGATCATGATCTGGCATGGCGCTGCCATAGGTGTCATAATGGAGACACAACTGGCAGTCAGCACGCCCATGACCGCCGCTCTCGGATCAATACCGATCTTCACACAGGCGGAAGCCACCAGTGGAATAAAGATGGTATAGGTTGCCAGGTTGGACATGATCTGGGTTAAGATAAATGGAATGATATAGAATACCGCCATGATCAGATATGGATTGGTAGTATTTCCCAATAAACCGATCATCCAGTCCGCCACCACATCGCCTGCACCGGTCAAACGGATCGCATCGGATAAAGCCAAAACTCCGGCAAATAAAAAGACAGTCGGCTGATGGATGGAAGCCAGCGCCTCCTGTTCACTTAAGATTCCGCACAGTACAAGAAGTACCGCACCTACAGAGGCAACCAGATACATCTTGATACCGATGACATTTTCAAATAACATAGCTGCAATCGTCAGCAAAATAATCGCCATGGCCAGTTTTTCTTTCGCCGGGGACAGTTTACTGCTGGTGTCCTTCTTTTCCATGGTATCATGGAACTGGCTGTTGTCGATGTCTGGCATCAATTTGTAACCGATGAATACCATATAGATGATGGAAACGATCAGAATCGGAATCCGGGCAATCGTAAAATCCCATACGCCAAATGGATGAGGGCCACCTGCTTTCACCATTACTTCGCTCCAGGTCATATTGCTGGCGCCCTGCCCTAAGAATGTCATAGCCGTCGCAATATTGGCGATAGCCATGGTTGGGAATAATAATTTGCTGCGGCTGACGCCAATCTCGGAGGCAATGCCAACCAGAAGAGGAATCATGATCGCTGCGGTTGCTGTTGCACTGGTGACACATCCAAGAAATGCCGCTACCAGGGAAGAGAAAAAGATCAGAACCGGCAGATTGTCTTTATAACGGACAACCACGCTCTGAGCCCGGTCTAAAAGACTGGTTTTGGTCAGTCCGGCTCCGATGACAAACATGGCAACAAACATCACCACATTGGTGTTGATAAAGCCGCTCAAGGCTTCTGCTGGTCCCATGACTCCGGTAAAAATCAGCGCCAGAACAATTCCACTAGAAATAATGGAAAATGGGATCCTGCCGGAAATAAATGCGAAAATGGTACACAGCAGAATGATCAGAGTAATTTCTAAAGGTGACATATGGTTTTTCCTCCGTACAAGCTTCGTTACGAATGTAGCGATTTCGTTTTATCAATAGCCATATTGTACCGCAGGAAAAACAGAAAGTACATTTCCACATTTTTGACAAATATCAACTTAAATTCCATATTATTTCTTAATTAACCCAAACATTCCTTCACCAGCCTGGATAAGGTATCTGTTTCCACATTCATCTGTGAATATCTGGACGTGATCACACACAGTTCCCGATAAGTTGGTGTTTCCCCTACGGACAAAGGAACCACCAGGTCCTCCTGGAAACTGTTAGAAATCATATGGTCATTGGTCAACATCACGGCTCCATTGTGGGCGACACAGACCAGGCCAGTTCGTGTGGCCTCAAACTGATAAGCGACGTTCGGCGTCAGACCATAAGAGGCATACAGGCTGTCTGCAAATCTCCGATAGGAAGATCCTGGCATCAGCATGACATTGGGCTCGCTGCTGCACAGTTCCAACGGAATCCACGGATAGCGGAATCCATCTTTTGTCCGTGCTTTCTGACGCAATGGATGACCATATCCCACGGCCATAACATTTTCACACAGGGAAACCATCTGGTAATCCAGGCTTTTCTCTTTTTCTCCAACAATGGCAATCACCACATCCAGGTTCTGATCCTTCAACATGGAAATCAGGGAATCTCCTCTGGTTTCATGCATACTGATCCGGATCCCTGGAAGACGTTCCTGAAGCTTAGGCAGTACAAATCGCAGAACACGCTCTGCAAGATTTGGCTGAACGCCTAACCGCAGGATTCTGCGGCTGATGCAGGCGATACTCTCCATCTCCTGTCCCATCTCCTGGTAGATCTGCTCGATTTCCATGCAGCGGCGGATATAATACTCACCCGCTTTAGTGGGAACAAAGGATTTGCCGATCCGGTGAAATAATTTTACCTGGAGCTGATCCTCTAAAGCAATTACATATTTACTTAAAGCAGACGGCGTGATAAACAGATTTTCCGCAGCTCTGGTGATACCACCGCAACGGGCTACTTCCAGAATATACTCTACATTACGGTCCATATATCATTCTCCTATAAATTTGACACGGCTGCAGAAATTATCTGCCGCAAATTTTTTTGGTAATACATATATTTGATTATACAAAAAAGCAGTGGATTTTGCACCACCGCTTTTTGTGAAATCCTTGATTCTCTTATGATTGATATGATATAGGCATACCGATCATAGATCAGGCTTCATCAATGGCTTTGCCAATGTCATGCCGCATATATTTATTATCGAAAGTAATAAATTCCGTTGCCGTGTAAGCGTTAGCTCTGGCCTCTTTTAAGGTCTTTCCAGTAGCCGTTACACCTAACACACGGCCACCATTCGTAACGATCTGGCCGTCTGCGTCAAATTTGCTTCCCGCATGGAACACATAATAACCGTCCGCATCCTTAAAATGCTCCAGACCATGGATTGGAAATCCCTTCTCATAATGCTCAGGGTAACCATCGGAAGCCAGGACCACACAGACTGCTGCATTATCCTCAAAATGCAGATCCACCTGGTCTAAGGTGCCGTCGATGCAGGCTTCAAACAGATCTACAATATCGTTTTTCATACGAGGAAGCACTACCTGTGTCTCCGGATCACCGAATCTGGCGTTGTATTCCAGAACCTTTGGTCCATCTGCGGTCAGCATCAGACCAAAGAAAATAATTCCCTTGAACTCTCTGCCCTCTGCTCTCATAGCGTCCACAGTCTTCTGGTAGATATGTTCCTTACAGAACGCATCCACTTCTGCCGTGTAGAATGGGCTTGGAGAGAAAGTTCCCATGCCGCCGGTGTTTAAGCCCTGATCGCCGTCTTTTGCACGTTTGTGGTCCTGAGCGGAGGTCATGATCTTGATGGTCTTTCCGTCTACGAAGGAAAGAACAGATACCTCGCGGCCGGTCATAAACTCCTCGATAACAATCTCATCACCAGCAGAGCCGAACTGTTTGTCTAACATCAGGGTCTTGACCCCTTCTCTGGCTTCCTCTAAATCTTTACAGATCAGAACACCTTTTCCTAAAGCCAGACCGTCTGCTTTTAAGACGATCGGCATCTTAGCCGTCTCCAAATAAGCCAGGGATGCCTCCGGGCTGGTAAATGTCTCATAAGCTGCGGTTGGAATGCCGTATTTCTTCATCAGATCCTTGGAAAATGCCTTGGATGCCTCTAAGATCGCTGCGTTTTTGCGTGGGCCAAAGACACGTAAGCCTGCTGCCTCGAAGGCATCCACAGCGCCTGCTGCCAGCGGATCGTCAGGTCCGATAATGGTCAGATCGATCTGGTTCTCTCTGGCAAACGCTGTTAATTTATCAAATTCCATAACGCTGATATTGACACACTCTGCCACTTCTGCGATTCCCGCATTACCTGGAGCACAGTATAATTTCTCTACTTTTGGGCTTTTCGCCACTTTCCATGCGATGGCGTGTTCTCTTCCACCGCCGCCTACGATCAGAACTTTCATGCCTTGTCTCCTCCTCTGCGGTGATATGCGATCTGGTTATGGGCGATCATCTGGATCGCCTGTGGCAGCAGAATCCACTCTGCCTGTTCCATGACACGACGCTGCAGCACCTCCGGTGTATCACCATCCTGTACTTCTACTGCTTTCTGTAAAATGATGGGGCCGGTGTCCATGCCGCTGTCCACGAAATGAACCGTGGCGCCAGTCACTTTCACGCCTCTCTCCAGAGCCGCCTCATGTACCTTCAGTCCATAGAATCCAACGCCGCAGAAGGACGGGATCAGGGACGGATGGATGTTGATGATCTTTCCCTCGTATTTCTCGATCATGGCAGCAGGAATCTTCACTAAGAAACCGGCTAACACGATCAGATCCAGATGGTATTCATCGATTTTATTTAAGAATGCTTCATTAAAAGCATCTCGGTTCTCATAATCCTTTGGGGAAATGCACAACGCTTCAATGCCATGTTTTTTCGCCCGTTCCAAGGCATAAGCCCCTGGATTGTTGCTGATCACAACTGTAATTTCTGTGTCTGTGATCTTCCCGGCGTCTACTGCATCTAAAATCGCCTGAAGATTGGTTCCACCTCCGGATACCATCACACCGACTCTTAGCATAAAGTCACTCCCTTTTCTCCTTCTTCGATGGAGCCAATCACATATGGGGTATCACCAGTTTCACGGATGGCAGCCATGGTCTTCTCCACATCTGCAGGATCAACCGCTACTACCATACCGATGCCCATGTTGAAGGTGTTGTACATCATCTGCTCTGTGATCTCGCCCTTCTTTGCCAGCATACCGAAAATAGCAGGAATTTCATAGCTGTCCTTTTTGATCACTGCTCTGGTTCCTTCTTTTAACATACGCGGTACATTCTCATAGAAACCGCCACCAGTGATATGGCTGCAGGCTTTCACGGTTACACCAGCTTTTTTTACATTTTTTAAAGCTTTCACATAGATTCTGGTCGGTGCCAGAAGCGCCTCGCCAAGGGTTTTACCCAACTCATCATAGTAGGTATTTAACCCTTCTTTGGTCAGTTCATTCTCAAATACTTTTCTTACCAGAGAGAATCCGTTGGAATGAACGCCAGTAGATGCCATACCGATCAGTACATCCCCAGCTTTTAAGTTCTCACCAGTGATCATCTCTTTCTTATCGCAGACACCAACTGCAAATCCTGCCAGATCATAATCTTCCTCCGGCATCAGTCCTGGATGTTCTGCAGTCTCGCCGCCAATCAGCGCTGCTTCAGACTGGAGACAGCCCTCTGCCACACCTTTTACGATGTCAGCGATCTTCTCCGGATAGTTTTTGCCACAGGCAATGTAGTCTAAAAAGAATAATGGCTCACCGCCTGCGCAGGCAATATCATTGACACACATGGCAACAGCGTCGATACCGATGGTATCATGCTTGTCCATGATGATAGCCAGTTTTACTTTCGTTCCACAGCCGTCTGTACCAGATAACAGCACCGGCTCTTCCATTTCTTTGATCTTTGCTAACGAAAAAGCTCCGGAAAAACCACCAAGGCCGCCTAATACCTCCTCGCGCATGGTCTTTTTTACGTGTTCTTTCATTAATTCTACGGATTTATATCCTGCTTCAATATCAACTCCGGCTTTCTTGTAATCCATGATTCTCCTCCTTACGTTATCACGCAGTATTTTTTATCTCAGTCGAAAAAGAATCCTGCTTGCAGGATTCTCCGCCTGCGGCGGGTCGCTTTAGCGACA
>ERZ772900.647-NODE-647-length-36188-cov-4.818144_pt1 | contig 36188 bp, 50 predicted proteins | sample MGYA00512124_ERZ772900 | MGnify/ENA primary metagenome ERZ772900 (study PRJEB29015, sample SAMEA2737716) | human gut metagenome | biome: human gut; feature: human-associated habitat; material: faeces | place: China | collected 2012 ... | reverse complement strand
AAAAAATTGCGGCTATTAGAACCTGCAACAAATTATCTAATAGAAAGGATGTGAACGGGCAATTCCTCCCACGACTAAAGTCGCGGGTCTCCTTGCCCTGATTTATGAAAGTAAAAAAAATGATTAAGTCTGACGTTTCCACTTTCAAGGTTGGAGATATTATCAAGGTCAGACTCACCGATGGCGAAAAGGCACTGGCTATGGCAGTACAGCAGGAAGAGGACGGCATGATTTTCTGCCTGGTTGATTGTCTGGCTAAAGAGTACCCGATGAATGAAACCTGTACCAATGAGGGTGGCTATGAAGCGTCCGACCTACGTAAGAAGCTGAATGGTGAGATTCTGAATCTCTTCCCGGCAGAACTCAAGGCTATGATGACTCCGTTTGACAACGGTGACCTGCTCCGTCTGCCGACTGAGAAAGAGATTTTCGGAGAGAACTACTACGGTGAGTATGAAAGCCCGTATGTGAAGCAGTGGAAGCCTATGAAGAAACGTAGAAACCGTATGGCGTTCGATGGCAGCAAGGATGAGAACTTACAGTGGTACTGGCTGATGAACAAGGTCAGAGAATCCGCTCCTGCCTTCTCCCGTGTCAACGGCGACGGTAGTGCGAGCAGCTACTCCGCTTCTTTCTCTCTTGGCGTTCGCCCCGCTTTCAAACTCAAGAACCATTAACGCTTTTTGCCCACAAACTCTTTTTCTTGACCTTTTGTGCGAGCGGCATAGAATAGTATTCGTACGATAGATACTATCCGCATGGACGCTATTTGCGTTCGTACAATTCACAATTCTGCTTTAAGGCGGACTTCCCGAATCTGGGAGGTCCGCCTTTTTGAGTCTATCAGAAAGGAAGATTGAAAATGACCGTTTACGATTACCGAGAATTGACTCTCAAGGATGACCTGTGCCTCGACATAAGCCATGACACGGACATCGAAAACCCACGCGAAAATGACTGCAATGCAGCCACTTTCTATTGTCTCAAAAGTCCTCGTCGCAAGATAGGCGATGTCATCGACGATGCCTACCACCTGAACGAAACAAAGCGGACACTCGAAAAAACGGGTGAGTACGTCATTTCGCCCATTTATATCTATGAGCATAGCAACATCGCGCTCAGTACGGTTCCGTTTCCTGATATTTGGGATTCTGCCTGCATCGGCTTTGCGGTCGCTAACATCAACGACTTCATGAAGCGGAGAATTTCCGATACTCCCGTATCCCGTTGTGAAGCCATGCACCGCGCCGAGGACTGCATCCGTAACGAACTCGAAGCATACAGTGACTATCTGGCAGGAAATTGCTGGCAATACTGCATCACGGACGAAGACGGCAATACCGTTGATTCCTGCAGCGGTTTTATCGGCGACGACCTTGAAAAGAACGGTATGCTGAACTACATCTGCGACTACATCGAGAAAAGATAAGGAGAACAGACGATGAAAGTAAAAAGAATGATTAAGTCTGATGTTTCCACTTTCAAGGTTGGAGATATTATCAAGGTCAGACTCACCGATGACGAAAAGGCACAGGCTATGGCAGTGCAGCAGGAAGAGGACGGCATGGTTTTCTGCCTGGTTGATTGTCTGGCTAAAGAGTACCCGATGAATGAAACCCGTACCAATGAGGGCGGCTATGAAGCGTCCGACCTGCGTAAGAAGTTGAATGGTGAAATCCTTGACCGCTTCCCGGCAGACCTCAAGGCACTCATGGTTCCGTTTGATAACGGTGACTTTCTCCGTATTCCTACTGAAAAGGAAATCCACGGAGAGAACTACTACGGGGAGTACGAAAGTCCGTATGTGACTCAGTGGAAGCCTATGAAGCTGCGTAGAAACCGTATGGCACTTAAGGGCAAGAATGGGAACATGCAGTGGTACTGGGTTCAGAACAAAGTTCGTGAGTCCGCTGCTACCTTTGCTTATGTCTACTACAACGGCAATGCGGCCTGCTACAATGTTTCTCTCTCTATGGGCGTTCGCCCCGCTTTTAAAATCAGAAGCACCGTTGCGAAAAATCAACGAATCACCCATAGCGACTGACAAAAACCGATACCACTAGCCATCTGCACTCGTTGCGGATGGCTTTTTGTTGTTCGCGCTTGCATTAACGTGCGACTGGCATACAATAGTAATTGTATGACAGATACCATTTTACTTTGGGCGTTTTTCGCTCGTAAAATTTACAATCCTGCTTTGAGGCGGACTTCCTAATTTTGGGGGTCCGCCTTTTTGCGTCAACAAAAAGAAAGGGGTGTAATAAATTTGCGGAAGGCAGTTTTTGGATTGCGATTGTTTGAATGACTTCAATTTTGCTGCACTGACCGTCTAAAAGGGTGTACTAAACTATATCCGTGACTACATCGAGAAAAGATAAGGAGAAAACACTATGAAAATCACATTGAAAAGCAATAACGGCAAGAGCGTCACCATCCCCATCGAAGACCTGATTCAGAAATACTGGGCAGACGAAAACGACAAGCCCAACCGCATCGAGATGTCTGCCATGGTCGAAGATGAGACCATCCTTGCCGCCATGACGATTTGCGATGAGAAGGAGGAGAACTACCTGAGTGTTGACCTTGAAAGTCGAAACGAAAAGTTTGACACAGAGGCACTCTGGTGTTCTCTTGAAGCTCCGAACACGCTGAATCCGTTCGTAACCGGATACTTATATTCCGGCAACAACGAAACGGAAAGCGATGATTGGCTGCTTCGCATTGTGGACGGCTATCGAGCAGCTGATGACGATTCTCCGCGAATCGTTTTCGCGAACAGAAGAACCATCAGCGTTCAGGATTTCCGTGAAGAATCCGAGGGTGAAAACAAGTATAAGTGGTTTGCCGCCACGGAAAAACAGTTCGACAAGCCGTTCAGCTACGCTGATTTCGGAACACGCTTGGAGGAAGCCACGCACGGCTATGTAAAGCGTATTCAATCTCTGATTGCCTCGAAGGATGAGGCTACTGTAAACCGCATTGCGGATATGCTGGATTCCATGGGCTTTGATGCCGTTACCGGATATTTCGACCCCAAGGAAGACGAACGCAGCGGCGAGGTAGATTCTCTGACGGGATACTACTACGTCGATATCTAAAAACAACCAATTATAACAAGGAGTACATTAACATGGAACTGAAACTTTCTTCTAATTTCAGCGGAAAACCCGTATCTGTCGTCGTCCCTATCGAGAAAGTTATCGAGGTGTTCTGGCCGAAAGACGAGAAACCGCCTATTTCTCTTACCGTATCAACAGTTCTTGGCGCAGACAGGGCCAATGCGGAATTTTCTCTTGGTGAAGAAACCAAAGAGTCCTATCCCGGCATTTGGCTTACGACCGATAATGTTAAAAGCCATCGCCACTGTTCTTGGTTCCGCCTCGAGCTGCCGAACGATACCAACGACATCGTAATGGGTCATCTTTACGCCGGTGATGATGATATGGAGACTGACCAGCCTCTTGCCATCATTGTTGACGGTATTCGTGCTGACGGGGATGAATCAAAACGCATCCTTTGGGTCGATGAAGATGTAACGTGCGTTAAATCAATGAATGACGATTATCTGAATCGTCAGAAAGCCATCACCGAAAAACAACAGTGACCTTTCTTCCGGAATTTTTCTTCAAAATTTCGATTATATCGTTTACGGCAAGCGCCTTGCATCCAAATCTGAAAACACTGTGGAGTTCGTGGAAAACACTATCGTTTCCCACAACAAACAGGAGCTCGATGTGGTTGCAAACGGTATGGAAGCTATGGGGCTTTCAGTCGAGACGGGTTATTACGACCCGGACGACGAGTCCTCCGTTGATGTGCCAAAGCAGCTTATCGGCTTCCATTACGTTGTTCTGAAGAAAAATGCCTAAACCATAGGAGGTTTATATGTACTGCAAAACTATCACAAAGGAAATCTTCGATTCCTATATCGCAAATGACTCGGATTCCGTTCTGGAAGGTGTTGTTACCAATACTTTCGAAGGCACCGCTTTCCGCCGCTTTGTGCGCGTTCCTTTGGCTAAGGGAGAACATTATGTCGAAGCGCTGTACGAGCAGGATTTCGGCTCTTTCCCTCTGGCTATGGGTGCGAATCATTTCAGCATTAAGAACGGTCTCGAGTTCATGGCGTTCATCGTTGACCGCAAAGAAACCTACTGCAAGTCTGCTGCATTCGCACTGCTCTTTGACGATTACCGGCAGGCGGATTCCAACTGGGTCACGGCTGAAATGAGAGAAAAGTTTCTCGCATACATCGAGAAGACCTACACCCCATCTGCTGAGGTGATGAAGAACAAGAAGTTTCAGTCCCTGACATACGACAGCGCCGTGAAGCAGTATGTGTATGACCGGAGCAACGACACCACTTCGCTCGACGTGACGTTGAAACTTCTGGAGAAATTCGACGATTCTGTTATCATTGATTACCTTGCAAACCCCACCGGATGGGAAGAGCGGTTTGCCAAGGTTCTGGAACAGTCTGGAATCTGGGATTCGTTCGCCAAGGAGTTTGCTGAACCTTTTGTGGCATATCTGGTTCAGACCAGGCAATATCTGGATGCGTTCAGCGCTGACCCTTCTTGCTGGGAAAGTATCTGCAAGAATCTGATGGCTGCTGTCAAAGACCGTAAAAATGTTCGTCTGAACATCGTGGCTGGCGGCAAGTCCATGCAGGTTGTATATCCTGCTGTCGGTATCGAATCCTACGACACCGTAAAAACCAAGAATCTTGCCACTTACGCAATTTCTCCGGCTCGTCATCAGGAAGAAGTAGAACGTTTTCTGAACGATAACTACCCGAACTATAGCAGTAAATTCCATTATGATATTCCTTTCGACTCTATCGTTTCCGTGTCGAGCGGACGCAAGGTCCTTTGGGAAAACCCGCTGTTCGGAAAATAATCGCAATACCGTTGCGTGCTTATGCGAATGGAGTAGAATAATAATTGTACGATAGATACCATCTACTGAGGCGCTATCCGCGTTCGTACAATTCATAATTTCGCTTTAAAGCGGACTTCCCGAATTTGGGAGGTCCGCTTTTTGCGTTCAAAAAAGGAGTGTATTTGAAAATGGTGAACAAAGCAGCCAGTACTACTTGTCATTCATGCGACAATCCGTACTATGTGCGGGCACAAATCATCGCAAAAAGTGCCGGTAGTCCCGCATATCGGTTCGGCATCGATGAAAGCGTAAGTCTTCCGGGGAACCAGCATGGCTTTGTCAGAGACATACTTGACGGCGGAAAGATATATGTCGTGCAGATGTTCGAATCTACCGAATACCGCTGCTATGCGTGGCTCGATATGAGACCGGAATACGGATACAAAGACATCGGTTCCGTTTACGGAAGGCCGAACCCTTACAAGCCGCTTCCTGTCAGCAACTACAATCACACGGTTCGATTTTTGCTGGGTTTCCTGTACTTCTATGATGTTGACTTGACGCCCGGCTATCAGAGCCGCCACGCCTGGAATGAGGCTCGAAAGGTCGCATATCTAGCCGATATTTTCGCAGGAAAAGATGCCGGAGAAATCGTATTTCAGGAAATTCCGTCGTCTGACCCGATGCCAAAGTATCAACTCATCAAAGGAGAGCAGGAAGCCATCACCCTTCGAGAGTTTTACGAGAATCGGCTTTTATACAAAAAAGCATGCTACAACGACATTCGTGCAGATGATATTTTCTGGTTCAGACACACCATGCTGCGAATGATAGTCTACGACAAAAACAACGAACCTTCCACTACACACGACGAAATACCGATTATCGGCAGGGTGCTTTTCGGAAGGTACTAACACAAATAAAGGAGAATATAATGAAAATCCAAAAAACCAACACAGGCATCCTTATCACCAAAACCGCGAAACAACCGAGCGCGAAAATCGAGTTTTCTCTGGATGAGCTCGATGCGCTTTCGGAGTTCTGCGAGAGGTTGCAGGACGAAAAGGATATCAGAGAATACCTCAACACTGCGGTAGCAATTCCGGATTCTGCCGAAGTATCGGCTCCCGTTGCCGCCAAGTATCTGCGCGATGCAGCTCTCTTTGAGCAGCTCGTGGACGAAACCAGACGGAATCAGGAAGAGAACCAGAGCGATTTTCTCACTGCCGTCAGCGATGCAGTTTCTTCCATCGAAAAAAGCCGCGATGTCAAAGAATGGCAAGGTTTGACGAAGGAGACTGCGGAGCGTTTCGCTCGTGAATTCATGGCAGAACGGAATCCCGGTCGTTGGTCGGGGTTTGGTGAGGTTCCCGAAAGTGTCAGTCTTGACCCCCTCAATTTTCCCATCAATGACATTTATCCCAAAGGCAACAAACCCGCCCTTCGTATGCAGCTTATCAGCGTGACCTATCCCAGCCTTCACAGAGTTTGTGAATGCAGCATTATCGAGGATGGTGTTGACCTGTGGGCCCGCCGTACGCTGGATTCCATGACAGCCGGAACTGTCGAGGATTTGGTCGAGACTGTTCTGTATGTGGCACGCATGTACGAGAGAAGCAAGTGCTTTGAACGCATCTTTGTAAACCACATTCAGATGGAGAAATCGGAATACGATGTTCTTATCCGCCATCTCAATGACCCTGACAGCATCAACGACGAGTATCAAATCAGTGATGTCGTATTTGCCGCAGACAACACCATTGTTTCCGTCCTTTGGGAAGGGAACAGCAAAGATGGTGTTTCTGGTACGGTAACGCTTGCCGTGAACGGTAAAACGGTATATGCAACAAAGAGTACCAAGGTATTCTGCAATCATTGGGTCATCCCATACAACGGTGCCGAATACCATGTTCTTGTCGATGTACTTCCAAAGAAAACCGTTCTGGAAGAAACTATATATGTCAGCAAACCGTACGCTGAGCGCATCAAGAAGTACCTTCGCGGCGCGGAAGTGCAAGGCGATGGTTCTTCGCTGAGCAAGACTGCGAAATTCTCCGACGGGTTTGAAATGGACATCCGCTGCTGCGGCGGCAAGGACGATTCTTGGACTGAGGCTATCCTGTACGATGATACCGGCAGGGAAGTTGCCGTCACTGAACCCTGCGATGGATTTACCGGCTGCTGGGAATTGAAGGATGAAGACACCAACACGGTATATCGCGCCCATGTCATGACAAAATCGAACCTCAACTAACCAATAGCATTCAGCCGTCCGCCTTCGGGTGGGCGGCATTTTTTCTTGCCAAACTATGCGAACGGCATAGAATAGATATTGTACGATAGATACCATCTACCAAGGCACAATCCTGCGTTCGTACAATTCACAATCTGCAAGCATTCAGGCAGACTCATCTTCGGGTGAGCCTGTCTTTTTTGTTTGCGAACGACAAAAAAAGGAGCTTTGTATGAAAACATTTATTCTCGAAAACATCCACATCAAAGGTCCCGATTTCATCGATTGGTGGACCGTTGTTGAGGTCCCGACTACCGAGGAGGAGAACCAATGAGCACACCAAGCTTTATCGGAGTACTTTGCAAAGAAGGAATCATCAAGTTCGTCTATTGCCATTCTGATGGCTACCCGTCTTATCTTGGCAAAATGCTTCTTGAGCATTATAACACCCCGGAACTTGCAACAGCACTCGTTGACCTTGGAAGTCTTTCGATGGTTCGGGAGCGTCTTGCCCCGGACGAGGGAGAAACGCACAGATTTGATAAACCTGTTCGTCACGGTCCTAAAGGAGGTATAACAACTGCCTATCATCGGGACAGAGGCGATGACTTGGAAATCGACAGCGTAGTAGTCGATACTCCTGTTGTTCTGAAAAACGCTGAGACTCTGTTCCTGAACATCCTCAAAGAGGAAAACATCACCTATGGTTATCTGTACAATGTTGCAGATAAACTTTGGTATGCCACTGATACGGTTCAAGACAACAGATTCTTCGTTCTGGACGAGAACTTCATTGACGCTCACACTTAACAAATAGGGAGGTTCATTATGACCGATAACATCATTACGGCTCGGCTGTTCATCGACATGGACGGCACACTCGCAGCGTGGCAGCAAGCCGCGTGTTTTGAAGATTTACTGCAGGAGAACTATTTCCGGGACCTGCCTCCGTATCAGACAGTGGTGGATGCCGTAAGAATCCTCTGCAACGCGCATCCCGAACTTGATATCTATGCGCTGTCCGCATTCATGCCGGAGAACCCTGCTGCGGTAGGTGAGAAATACGGATGGCTGGATGTGTATGTGCCGGAAATCGATGCTGCACATAGGATTTTCGTTCCTTGCGGAGAAAGCAAGGCTGCGGCAGCTGCCAACCGTCTGAAAATGCCGTTTATTGACAAGTCCTTTGTCCTTCTGGACGACTACTCTGTCAACCTGCATGACTGGAAAGAGAAAGGCGGCAGCGGCATCAAACTGCGTAATGGTATCAATGGCAACATCGGGACCTGGAAGGGTCCTTCCGTGAGCCGGTTCAACACCCCTGAAACACTCGCAACGCTCATCTGCCAAGCGGCAAAAATCAGAGCAAACGCCTGAGGCGAAAGGAGAAATAATCATGTTCCCGACTAAAGAAACTATCGAAATGCTTCGCACCGAATATCCCGATGGCACCCGCGTCCGCCTTGTCAAAATGGATGATGTACAAGCTCCGCCCATTGGCACGGAGGGTACGGTTGTCGGTGTTGACGGCATTGGCAGTCTCATCATGCATTGGGACAATGGTTCCAGTCTGCATGTCGTGTACGGCGAGGATGAGGTGGAGAAAATCTGATTCCTGCCTTGCAACAAAAAAGGAGAAAAGAAAATGAGTAAACTGACCAATACTATTCGCACAGAAGTTGACGAAGACTACTTCATGGATATAGCAGATTTTCGTGATTACGCTCGCAGCATGATGTTTCCTGACCCTGTTGGTATTGACATGAGCGATGAACTCAACGACATGGTTACAGAAGCCGTGAACAGCGGAAAAACGACTCTGGAAGATTCCTTCAAGAAACTGGTCAAACGCGACGCCAAAGGTCGTATCGACTATTCTTACAGCGATGGGTTTGACGGTTTTCGATATGGTCAGGAGCTTTTGTGCTTCTGCGATACCGAAACTGCCGCCCAGCGTCTTGGCAAAAAGTAGAACAGGGAAGGGAAGAACGTTCCACTCCTTGGTGGTTTGACATTTAATGTCAGAAAGGAAACAAATGAATAGATGGAATGTTTTTTGTAACGAAAACGCTCCTTATCGTATTTATTATCGTCAAATTGATATTGATGGATATGAGATGTATGTCATGTTTCCATTGCCAATGACTGGCATGGAATGTGGCTGGGCAGTATCGCATGGTGCAACTACGGCAGCTACTATTCAGGAAGCTGTTCAAAAGTTTTACCCCTTTATGGTAGAGTATATCTGCGATAAAGAGGATTCCGACAACGATACACAACAATACATTCTCAAAAACCTCAATTCTCTTGGCAACTCTGTGGATTTTTGGGGCAGAAAAAATGACCGTCAACATGTCATTGACAACATGAGCACAACGCAGAAATCGCAGCTTTTGTGCTACATTCTGCGAAATCATGAAGCCTTTGGCAAGATGACTTGCCGTGACTGGAAGAATTGGCTGCTGGATGACGCTGAGTCTCAGTTTGGTATCTGGTTCTGATGGCATTAAAAACGGCAGGCAACATCCCAGCCTCGAACAAAAAGAAGAGGAGAATTATTCTATGAGCTATGGTTTTGACATGGGCTTTGCGCAGGCGAACAGTTTGCAGGAAGCCATGGCGATTGCGCTGGAATACACGCAATTTCAAATGACCGAAAAGAATATCAGGAAAACCATCAGGGATAATCGGTATTATATCCCTTCGGTTCGTACCGGATATATTGCGGATGAGGAAAGCAAAAACCGCAGAACCGATGTGCTTGCGGATACCGCTGACCGGTATTGGCTTGAGGCATTGTTTACCTTCCGTTTTCTGTATTGGGAAGAGCACAAGCTGCTCGGTATCGTCATGATGCCGCCTGAGAACGCAAGCGAAAAATGGCCGCTGAGTGTATATTTCCAGAATTCCTGCGACCAGGATTATCCGCTTTCCGACTGGAAGGAAGGCAATATCCCGTTCTTTGCAAACGCCGCCGCAAAAGCCGAAAACTATACGGCGGAAGAAATCCGCGCAAAGTTCGACTACGAAATCGAAGATGAAAACCTCGAATATTATCGGCGCAATACTTGCTACAATGATATTTTTGAGGCACTCGCCCTCGAACCGTGGCTGTACAACCATTGCACGGATGTGCCGTTCGTAACTTTCGCTTTTCAGGGGATTCAGAGCGAAGCAGAACGATACCAGTATTTACAATGGCTGAAAGCTGAAATCCAGTAGCCGGTACTTGCCCAGATATGCGAATCGCATAAAATAGTAATTGTACGATAGATACCATCAGAAACACAATTTGTGTTCGTACAATTCACAATCTGCAAATAAGCGGACTTCTCGATTTTTGGGAGGTCCGCTTTTTGTTTTACTATGAAAGGAGTTTTTATGAGCAACCCAAAAAGACCAGTTTCTCCGGTCGAAGAGTTTATCAAGGCTTTCCATGAGATGAGCGCCCGATACGGTCGCAGCGAACTCTGGTACGACTACATCGATATGCACGCCATTGCACTTGCGAACACCTGTGATTTGCGGTGCAGGGATGCAAGAGAGGAACGGTACAAAGCCATCGTCCAGAAATACGATGAGAAGACCGTACAGCAGTTTGCTGTGCTTACCGCCATCACAATGACCGCGCTCTTGGAAAACCCTGAGCAGGATTTTCTTGGCACCGTTTACCATAATCTCGGATTAAGCAAAAGCCAAGCAGGGCAGTTTTTCACGCCGTACAATGTCGGACAGATGATGGCACGCATAAACATGCCGGATTCTCTTGTTCTGGACAAGTCCCGTATCCTGCGGGTGAACGACCCGTGCTGTGGTGCCGGATGCCTGCTTCTGGCGGGGTACAATGTGATGCGCGAGCAGTTGGAATCCACTGACCCGGACTGGGACAAGTATGTTCTGTTTGTGGCACAAGACATTGACCCTCTGGTCTGCAAGATGTGCTACATCCAGATGTGCTGTATTGGCGTTCCGGGAGTTGTCGTAGTAGGCAACTCTCTGTTCCCAGACGCAGAGCGGGCACCGACAGATTTTTGGTTCACGCACAAGTATTTTGCTTTGGACGAGAAAGCCCTTGAAAATACATACCAAAAAACAAAGGAGTGATACGAAATGCATATGGTCACCGAAACCTACCAGCTTCGCGATGGTGAGAAGCCGACTGAATTTTACAACGGCATCGACTGGAAGCCGCTGTTTGAGTTCGTCCAACGCTATTACGGCATTGGCGTGGAACAGCCTCCTGTACCATGTCTTAAACCCAACGGTCGCATTGAGGTGCATTGGCCGGAGAATCTGCGCGATAAATGCGGTCTTTTCGGCCATACATACCGCGAAGTGCATCTGCAGACATTCTCGTCCTGCTGCTTCCACGACATCACCTACGACAAGGACATTGCCGATAAGTACCTCGCTCGTCCGGACTTTTACCGTTTGAATATTTCTTTGGAAAATGACTGCAACGGCACTTCTTCGGATGCTTATATGCAGCTGACATTTTCGCTGAAATACATCGAATTTTCCGGTGGGTACAACTTCGCAAGCCTGTTCAGTGCTGAATACCGTAAAGATACAGGCTGGGTCGTTGTTTCCGGAGAAGGCGAAGTTCTCATGGGGTCGAAGGAATAAGAAAAAGATTTGCCGCTCATCTTCGGATGGGCGGCATTTTCAACGCTAATGTAAGCAGGAAATCCGAGGTCGTGCTCAAAGCACATTGCGCGTATATGACACGATGTGGTATAATCCAACAGGGGTGATATCGTGAAAATCTGCACTCTTATTGGCGGCGTGGATGGTGTAGGCAAATCAAGCTTAACCGGTTCTTTGCGCTCCGAACGCAGCGATTTCGGCACTGTAATAGACCATGACAAACTGGTCTTCCAATGCGGCGGCGACGAGTACGAGGGCGGCAAGCTTGCCGTCAAACGTATCGAGCAAGCCTTAGAGGACGGCGTGAATTTCACGCAGGAGACAACTCTTTCTGGGGGATATCCGAAACGGCTTTGCAAACGCGCAAAGGAGGCAGGATACTATATTCGCCTGTACTATGTCGGTTTGGACACTGCCGAGGAAAGTATTCGGCGAATCAAAAACCGCGTAGAACGCGGTGGACACGATATCCCCGCCAAAGATGTCAAAGCTCGATTTTCTCATCGTTTCGAAGATGTCCTCAAAATTCTTTCGTATTGCGATGAAGCCAAGTTTTTCGACAATGACAACGGATTTGTTCTCGTGGCAGAATACCGTAACGGACAGATTCTTCCTGTTGGAACGTATCGTCCCATGTGGCTCAGCCAACTCATGGAGCAATTTGATTGACATTTTCCCCGCTCATCTTTGGATGGGCGGCATTTTTTTACTTGCCAAAGTGTGCGAACCGCCTAGAATGGTATTTGTACGATAGATACCATCTACTAAGGCACTTTTTGTGTTCGTACAAAAATTCATAATTTCGCTGAGGCGGACTTTCCGAAGAATCGGGAGGCCCGCCTTTTTGCGTAGAAGGGAGTATTTATATGGCAACCAGAAAAATATTATTCCGTGGTCAGACTCGGCGCAAAGGGGAGAAGACCTCCATATCCGGTAAGCCTCTGCCCGGCATCTGGGTCACAGGCGGCATCTTTCCTCAGAACAAAGGCTATGAACGCGCCATCATCTATACCCAAGACCCGAAGGTTGAGAAGCATGTTGTATATGCTGAAACAGTAGGGCAGTATACGGGAGTTGATGATGTGTTGGAGACCCCCGTCTTTGAGGACGACATCATCACCTTTTGGCAGAGAACCGACACGAAACACTTGCAGCGCTACAAGGGTATTGTGAAGTACGACGAGGCGCTGACAAGCTTTACGGTTGTTTCCTGTGAGCCCAACCGTCTTAGTGACCCCCTTTTCCTTTGGGATTGCTCCGATATTCATGTGGTTGGAAACACTTTCGACGGTGAACTCAGCAAGCGTGAGCAGGAAGTTTCGTGTACTTACGCGAAATGCCTTGCATTGGCAAAGGACATTGATACGCTTCAACTTTGCTACGGTCCTCGTTTTAGCGCTCTGAGGGTTGACAGCCTCTGGAGCAAAGCTTTTGAGTTGATGGATGATGTGACCCGCTCTAGAATCATTGAAGACTTGAAGTTCTTACAAAAGGAGTGGCGCGGGTATGAGGAGAAGCCGGTGAAGGATGCTCAGGAAATCCTCGATGCCATTTCCGAACTGTTCGGTAAGGAGGCGGCGTCCGAATGATTTCTGAGAACGAATACCGCAATGCCGTTCGATATCTGCAAAACCTTCTGAACGGCGGTCTCATGGGCGCAAGAGGAACTTCTCCTCTGATGACGGCCATTGAAGCCTGCGAACTGCAGATTCCAAAACATCCCATCTCTAAAAGCTGGTCGCCGAATCTCTGCCCGCATTGCAATGCTGACCTTGGCGGAGACTGCAACGACGGCTACTACGAGAACCCTCACTATGACCGCTGCCCTGTCTGTGGTCAGCGGCTTGATTATAGTGAGTAAAGGAGCGTGAAATATCATGATGCAGCAAGAGTTTGAGAAGCTTACGAAGGTAAAAGTCACCTCGGAGGAATACAACGTCATTGAAGCCGCATACATGGCTTGTCAAGAAGACAAGCAGGTTTTCTGCAAGCAGTGGCTCAAAAAAGACGGTATCCGGAATCTGTTGAAGGACCGGCTTGCGGAAATCAAAAGTCTGAACAGTACCATCAGGGAACTGGAAAAGAAAATTGATACCCTCGAGGACTGGAAACCATCCATCAAGTACGGAACTCATTATTGCGATACTTTCTATCGCAACCTTTCCGCAGCCTGTGAAAGAAACGGCAAAAATCTGTTCGCTGTGCAGTCCGATGCAGAGGTATTCATTGCTGCCCGCTTCGGCTTCAACGCCTCAAAGCTCGTCATCATCCCGGATGTGGAGACTTATGAGTCGAACCGACACGGAACTGTCCGGCTTGCAAAGGCCGAAACCAGAAAACCCTTGTATGTCAGTGAAAGCTTCAACTATGCACGATTCGATGTGCTTTGCCAAGGCGGTCATATGCAGTGGGAACTGGTTGACGGCAAGCTGTGCGACTACGAAAGTCCCAATATCTAATCTGCGGGGAGCAATCGTTTCCCGTGCCCAACAACGCGCAGACCCCAATGCTGTCTGCGCACAATTTTCCAAAACCATATCAAAAAGGAGCGTATTTTTATGACCTTACCGACCAATCATCCGTATTTTTTTACTTGCCCCTCGTGTGGCTGCAAGCTGATTTCCGTATCCAGCGGTGTGAGGGCTAAGCCGCATTGCCCGGAATGTGACTACTTTGCCGATGACGCATTCGTAGTCAAGGACCGCGTCGTGAACGAGGCCATGAATGTCATCGCCGACAACGCGGAACTGGCTGAAAATTTTGCCGAGACCGTCAAAAACGAAATTGCAAGCGATGATGATGCCTATGCACACATCGGGTTTCGCCTGGCAAACGATATCCGGAATCAGAGTCCCGCATCTGAGGTGCTCTTGACCCTTTGCGGCTGGAACATCAACACGCTGCTCGACAAGACTCCGCCTATCACCATCAGAGAATAATAGTAAAAAAGGAGAACGACAAAAATGTTTAACGACATCAACCTTTCCAACGCTTTAGCGTTGATTGACAAGCCCGTATGGGTCATCACAGAGGTTCGCGGCCGTAACAAGAACAACCGCACCTATTCCAAGTCCCGCAGCAAGAATGTGATTTATCCCGCCACTATCACAAATGTGCAGGTGTGGCGCGGGTATTCTCACAGCAAAGGGGATACCGGTTGCCCGAAATGTACCGTCACCGTCGACATCGCCACAAAGGACGATACCGGCACAGAGATTTACTTCGACCTTCCGAATGAGCTGCTGAATGTCACGGTGTTTGAAAGCAAGGAGGATGCCGAGAAGGAACTCGCATACCTCAATTCCAATAAAAACACCATGACCTATTCCGAGCAGCGTCAGCGCGAGGATAAAAACAACGCAAAGGTGTTCGGAATCGCATGATTCGGAGAGAAAATCGCTTTTCTCCCTTGCCTATTTATGCGAACCGAATACAATTAGAACTGTACGATAGATACCATTCATAAACGGCATTCTGTGCTCGTACAATTCACAATTTCGCTTTAAGGCGGACTTCTCATCACGAGAGGCCCGCCTTTTTGTTTAAATTTTCAAAAAGGAGTGTTTTATTATGACCGAAAACGAAAAAGCAAGAGAGCTCATAGCTACCTCTGAAACGACCGTGAAGGTTGACCCCCAGAATGGCTGGTATCTCAAGCGGTTTGCCGCCCTGCAGTTCGAAGGCTCCGTGGACAATTTTGGGACAAATATGCCAATTCATGTCCTTGAACAGCAACTTCCGAAAGAGGATACCATGAAGTTGGATGACGCTGTCATTGAAGGTCAAGAAATCGATTACAGCAGGTTTTATGACGAAAAGGGTAATGAATATTCGTCAGTTAGTGAACTTGTGCAGACACGGCTCGGTCTTGACGATGACGATGCCATTCAGGAATACAACAAGGAAAATCCTAGCTTGCCGTACATCCCGTATGAAAAGCTGCGGGACATGGATAAGAAGGATATTCCGGAAATGTTGTCGTCCATCGTTGATGAAGCCGACTATGTGGATGCATACAAGGAAGTGACCCATGTCGCATCCTACCATGTGGAGGTCACTCCTATGAGCAACAACTATGAAGCCATGGGATTCGCGTTCACACATCAGGGACTCAAAGAATACGAGAAGTCTATCGACAACCATATTTTCTATCCTTGCCGCTGTTACGCACATGCAGGGGGGAAATATGGCCGAGAAGCGGGTGACTTCTATCCTATCATGGAGTTTCTGCACAGTGCCGGTGAGCAGCTTCTGCGCGAGGATATCAGACGGTACGACATCAAACCCGCCGTTATCAGAACAAAGGAGGAGATGCACGAATTCTACCGCACGCAGCCCGATGAGATGATTCTGGCCGCATTGGTAGAAGTCGATGACAAGGTAACCGGAAAACGCTATTGCAACATCCGCGTCTGGTGCTCCGGGCACGAGGTTAGGACCCGGTCTACGGGTTCCTACTATGTCCTGAATAAGCACTATCTGACTGTCAACAAAGATGACATGGTTGCCACATACCCGTATCCGTTCTCTTGTGACGATGGTGCCAACACGCTGTTGAAAGCCACGGACACGAATATCCTGACACCCGTGGAGCGCCTTTTCCTCTGGACTGAATACAAGAATCCGAATCCCATTGATACAAAGAAAAAATAAGGAGAGCTTACCATGAATACCTACAATGTTGTCATTTCTGTTTCCACGACGGTCTGCATCGACGCTGAGAGTCCTGATGATGCTATCGAAAAGGTAAGTCAGGCGTTAAATAACGACGATGCAAACATGAGCGCTGATGTTGCCAGTAGAATTGGCGATTCCATGCGAAACTGTCACTATGAGGTGACGGATGCCATCCCGATGGATGAGTGAGGATGTTGAACTATGACAGAGATAGCATTTTTGGTCAAACCCGACTCTGAGATGTACCGCAAGTACTTCAAACAAAAGAACGAGCTGGACAAATTTGTCGGGTTCGCATCCTCGTTCATCGACAAATACTTCGTATCGCGTAACAGGGACTTCGATTACAGCTTTTCCACGAACATGCGCCTTACCGTGAAACTTCCGCCGAATGACGAAGAATGGTTTGGCGCACAGCTCATGAAGGAAAAGTCGGAGAGTGGGTTATGCGTGTTCAAGAAGAACTCGCCCATGAATAAGCGCTGGCACGAGGAAGTTACATCGCATATCAACCCCTATTCTCTGACGGCGAGCAAATGGTGGTTCATGGATTTTCCGTATTGCGGGAAATGCCAAATCGCCATGTGGGATGACGGCTGCGGTAATGTTTACGGGTATTATTCCACCCAGGCTGCGCGTCACAACTCCGGAAAATTGCCCGATTATGTGCAACCCATCAAGATGAGCGAGTATTACATCGCTCAGGAGCGCTGCAAGGAACTCGATTCTCTTTTGTCAGAGGCTGTGGACAAGGGGAACCGCGCATCTCATATCGGCTCCTATAAGGCAACCTTCAAAAAGACCAGCGATGGTTCGGACGGTACAGGCTTTGAGGATAGTACCAGCGTATGTTTCTCGGTTGAGCATTGTGCAATGCCGTCTAATACGCGAACCGCTATCGTTGGCCTTCTTCACGATTATTGCTTGAAAAATCAGCGGTCTCTTGATGACCTTGCCGAGTTCGAGTACCTCGGACCTGCCGAGAAAGCCGACAGCCTCGCCTAAATCGCAATTTTACGCATAAAAAATCAATAGGGAGTGCAAATCATGACTCGTTTCTACATTGAAAACGCAGAAGAATTCGACCGTGCATGCCGGTTACTGGACAAGCGCGATGTTCCTTACGACATCGATGGCGGTGACCGTATCATGGTCGCGGATTGCTACGCCATTCAGGTCATTGGGGTGTTCGAGTTGTTCGACATCGACTACGAGGAGGTATGAGCATGCTGCGACTTAACAAAATCAGTCCCAAAAAGCCTTGCCCGTTTTGTGGTGCCTTCCTTGAAAACGAAGCACCCAGCACTATCTGGTGTCATCCGCAAAACAGCTGCTTGCTGAGCCTCCGTGGCATTACCGGAGACGACCAAATTGCTCAGTGGGATACGCGCTTCGATGCAAAAGGAAAGAAGGTGCTTGACGATGCTGAATGAGCTTTTTGCTCGCGAAATCCTTGAAACGAGCATTGCGCTTGGCATCCTCCAAGAGATGAACGGCGGCGTCGTTATTTACCATGAAGCAAGCAAAGAAGACCCCGAAAACCTTCCTGCCGGGTGGTATATCGACGACAAGAATTATACCACGTTTTCGATTGCCACTGACCCGGAAGCTATAAGAGAACTCAAGCCGTGTCTGGTTGAGGCTGGATATCAGTATGAGGAAAGGGAAGCGTTTTGGGAGAATATCCTTGGCAACACGGCTCCCAAACTTCGCTTGCCGATAAAAGTATCGCAAATCTGAAAGGGGAACTATTATGACCGATAAGAGCATTTTTACCGCGACCCGTATTCGCGGAGGGGAAAAGGAATTTCTCGGCAGTGTCCTGCTCAGTTCTGAAACGGATACCGCTTCCGAATTTTTCCGCAACATCATCAAGAAAGATGTAAAGGATGTCGAGGTTCAGAAGACCGAAACTGGCTATGTCTTGACCGACAAAGCCGACCGCGACACCTGCTACATCCTGACCCGTACGCAGCTTGACGATGCTTTCTGGAATAGCTGCACAGCTGATAAGAAGCATTGACACTTTTCCCGTCCACCGTTTGGTGGGCGGGATTTTTTGTTGACGCCGGAAAAGTTTGCAGCACGAACGAAGCATTCGAACTGCAGGGGGATGAAATGGAGGTGGAATAAGGGCAAAGAGGCTGCTGCACTTGGATTTTTCCTTGTGCAGCAGCCTCTTTTTGTTGACGTTCCTTGCGAACCGCATAGAATTGAAATTGTACGATAGATACCATCTACTAAGGCGCTATTCGCGTTCGTACAATTCACAATTCTGCATTCACTCAGGCAGACTTACCATTCGTGGTAGGTCTGCCTTTTTTGTTTGCAGACACTTTGAAAGGAAGAAATAGTATGTATAGTTTCAACTGCTTAATCAAGACCGATGCCAGCCTCGTTAAAGGTTCTCTTTCGGAAAGCCATGGCGAGACCGAACTTCTGGCGAACCTGTACGGAAAGATAATCTGCATTGAGGACGATGCGAACGGGATGAGCCCGACAGAAACCGTTCCGACGCCCGTGGATGTGTTCGATATCATCCTCGGTTATCGAGAAGCAAGCGAGCTCATTTCTTTTGCAGAAGACATGAAGAAACGAGCACTGCACGCGGCTCTTGAAACCGCCAGATACGCTCTGAAGAAGTGGGACAAGGACGGCATCAGCATTCAGAGTTCGTTGGAGAAGTGTTTCTGCACTATCCCGATGGGTTCCACGGAGGCGTACAACCTTTCGTGCGCTACCGACATCCTTTCCAACCACCCCTGTTCCGAAGCGTGCGAGCTGTTCTATAACGGCATCGAATGGAAATGCTATCCGGACGATACCGAACTGAACGATGTCATCGCGCATCCCGAACAGTACATCGTCATCCCTGTACTGTTTTCCGACAAATGATTCTTGACCTGTGCGTCAAAAAAGGAGAAGGAAAATGAATACTAATTTTTTTGTTGCAGAAGATGAAGTGTTTAACCCCAATAAGGTTCTTACACGAAAGGAAATGGATGCCTTTATTGGAAACAGAGGCATCAAAAGTTACGCGGGTGTTTTAAAAAAAGATAACAAACTCTTTTACAACCTTATCCGCGTAAAAGTTGCCGAAGGGAAAAACTGTGTTGATGCGATTTATGCGCGAAAAGCAATCGTATCGAACGGATGCTTGCGGAATGATTTTTTCTCTTTTGGAGAGTACACCTTCGTCGCATTTGTGACCAATGGGAAAATCTATTGCGACTTGAAGAACTTCTTCAACGAACGCTTCGGCATCGAATCCATGTCCTATGAGGATGTTGCGAATCAGATGCACGATGAAGTGGAGAACTATATCCGCAAAACGTTTACGGATTGCTACGTGGACACAGATATCAAAGAAACGGGCACAGCCGAAGCCAAATATGAATTTGTCTTTGGCAAAAAACGCCATATGTTTAACAACATTTCCTTTACGGCAAATCCTATCTCTTCCAGCGATGCCATTGTACTGTTTCTCGCCAATCAGAGTGAGTGGGCGAAAGAGTATGTAGAGAAGATGCTTGAAGAACAGGAGTGGAGCTTAAAGCACATTCGCCGACAGGTATCCATCGAAAGATACAAAGAACAGAAACTTGCCGAATACAAAAAAGCACCAAGCGAGGATTTGATTCAGGCAAAACTGTTTCACGATTCGGTTCCCAAGTCCGGTCAGGTAAAAGTAACATTGGACATCGGTGGAAAGCAGTTTGTCGGTAGTTTTGATTCCAAGTTCTTCGGCTATACGGGGGCTAATCTCGATGAAGCGATTCTTCCTGAGGCTGGTTTCAAGTATCCTGATTCTTTTGAAGGCTATTATGAGTTCCTGAAAGACAACGGGATAAACGTCGAGTGTAAAGACGGAATGTTCCCATTCGCTTTCGTGAAAGAAATCGCTGCGTTCCGTGGCGACAAGATTTTCTGGAAGAGGGAGGCTTGACCTATGGCTCTCAAAATCGGTCCTTGCCCTAAATGCGGCAACACTACATTCATCGCACCGCGCACGTAACCCAAACTTGGCTGGTGGACGAAGACGGCGACTTTATCGAAGCCAAATCTGACTGCGATGAAGTAACCCATGCACCTGATGCCGAGGATTTGTTCACATGCTCCAAGTGCGGCGAAGAAGTAGCCGCAATCAACGTATAAAAAGCGTTTTCGCGAAAACTTTTTAAAAACCATTCGCTCGTATCATCGTCAAAATATCATGGTGGGGTAACGGTTTGTTACCCCACTCAAATTTTAAAGGAGTGTTTATATATGAACCGCGTACCTGAGATTTTCCTGTCTGAAGTGTTTGGTGAACTCCGTATTATCGAGGAGAACAACAAGTTTTATTTCTGCGCTGTGGATGTCTGCAAGGCATTGGGGTATACGAACATAACCCGCGAGCTGAACATCCACTGCCGTCAGGACGGAATCAAGTCCGGCCGCGTTGAGGTTGGCGGCATTCCCCGCATTGTCAAGTTCATCTCGGAAGGGAATGTATACCGACTCATCTGCCGCTCCAATAAGCCTGAGGCTGAACAGTTCGAGACGTGGGTTTTCGATGAACTGCTGCCCACGATTCGTCAGACCGGCGGATATGTGAACGACCCTGTTGTTTTTGTGGACCAGTGGCTCCCTAATACGGATGCTAAAACCAAAGCTTTGCTTGTGACTTCTCTGGAAGCCGTCAAGAATCAGGACAAGGTCATCGGTGTCCAGCAGGAAAGCGTTGACTTTCACCGCGCTGTCAGCGCCTCAGTCAACAGCGTGGACTTTGGCGAATTTGCGAAATGCCTTGCCAACGACCACATCAACATCGGTCGAAATCGTCTGATGGCTTGGCTGCGTAAAGAGAAGTACATTGACGCCTCGAATATTGCCTACCAGAAGTACATCCAGCAGGGGATTTTTGAGGTCAAGGAAACGGTGTATTACATCGGCAAAGCATCCCATACCGCACGCAAGACACTGATTACCCCTAAGGGTCAGGTATACCTTGCTAAGAAGGTTTCCAGCGGCTACAAGGGCTAATAGCATTATACTGACCACTGAAAAGTAGTCGGTATTTTTATTGACACCACTTGCGAACCGCATAGAATTGAGATTGTACGATAGATACCATCTACAAAGGCGCTATTTGCGTTCGTACGATTCACAATTCTGTATTCACTAAGGCAGACTTACCATTCGTGGTAGGTCTGCCTTTTTTGTTTACAGCAAAACAAGCACTTGGAGGTGCATTATGAACAACAATGAAATACTTGTCCGCAAAGCTATCGAAGACAAAGAGCGTGAAGCAAACAGCTATGAAGACCAGGAGTGCTACAATGCAGCCTACTGCTATGGTTATGCTACCGGTGCATCGGATGCGCTGTCTACCTTGAAGCAGCCGGACCCGAAAGAACTCTTTATCATCCTGTCGTACTACTCGAACGAGGACGATGGCGAGTTTGACCGCGTCGGCAGCTGTGACAAGGTTTATCCTACGCTCGAAGCCGCCAAAGTCGCAGCCGACAAACTCTTCAAAGAGGACAAGGAAAACCGTCCCGAGAACATCGCTGTCGCTTACACCCTTGATGATTGCATCCGCGATATCGAGGAAAACCCGCTGTATGTTGTCGGTGAATGGCAAAAGAACGCTTTTGGAAGCTATCACAATTTCTACGCAGTTTTCGCTGTTTCTCTCACCGAGGACTAAACGCAAGGAGGATTAAAAAGATGCTCAAGGTATTAGGCGGTCAATGCCGCAGTATTCCCGTTGTTGACGGGAAAGTGAATCTCGTTTTGAAGGCAGTTGTCCCAGCACCAGCAGACAAGGAAAAAGCTGAGAAACTCTGCTCCTTGAACGGCTGGGCACCGCACACTGACATGTTCAACAATCTTCTTATCACTGCTCCTGTATCTTTGGATGCATACCGCCTTTCGGATAGTTCCGTCATGAATGCTTATATCGGCTTTGCTGAGAAAGCAGCGACCGCTCTGGTCGGTAACAAGAACGGATATCTGATGGCCGGCGTCGCATCCTACGGGGCTGTTGGCTAAGAAGTCTTCGACCTTGCTTCGTTACATAGCGCTTTTGCGCTTTGTATAGTCCGTCACATCACACACTCAATTTTTCAGGCTCTAAGGAGAAGCCACACTATGCGCAAAGAAAATCTCATCGACAAGCCCATCGCTGTATCTCTTTTCGGAACCGTTGCATCTGCAACTCTCATGGTTGCTTTTGCCATTGCTTATCGCATTGCCGGTCTTTTTGTTCCTGACACGAATGCTGTCATGGTGGCCGTTCACGGTATTATTTCGCTTTGCGGGAATATTTTGATGTTCTTCACCATTGCCACTGTTGCATCTGTCATATACAGCAAACTGCGCGATGACCGCGCTATAGCGGAGCGTTTTGCAAAGCCTCCAAAGTCATCTGCTGTCTCGTCCGTTCTCACCCGAATCGCATTTGCAGCAATCATGATTTGCGCCGTTGGATTCGTCATCGAAGTCGTCGGTATGTCTCCAGTAGCCATATTCCTGGAGGCAACTGGTGCGCTGAAAGCACACGAGGCGTTTCTGCATGGATTCGAGATAATCCTGTCTTGCGTCTGCAAGGTCAGTTTTATAGTCGCTGTTTTACTTGCTTTCGCTGCGTATAAGGTGCGGTTGGAACTGTAAAACACTTACATTAAGCCGCTCACTTTCTGTGGGCGGTATTTTTGTTGCCATTCATCGGCAAAATATAGGATTACTTCTTGGCAAAATTGACATTTTGCCGTTATCATTGTATACTATACTAAAGCGAGGTGGCAGTATGGCTTATATTTCGGTCGCTGATGCGGCAAAAAAATGGAATCTCTCGGAGCGGTCGGTTCGGAACTACTGCGCTATCGGCAAAATTCCGAATGCAGTTCTTGCCGGTAAGACATGGCAAATTCCGGAAGACGCAGAGAAGCCAAAACGGACAAATGCAAAAATCGAGAATGCTTTGTTGTCCGTTCTTCGGGAAGAGAAAAAGAAGCAGAGGAAAGGCGGAATCTATCACAAGATTCAGGTTGATTTGACCTACAACTCAAACCATATCGAGGGGAGCCGCCTGACGCATGACCAGACCCGCTATATTTTCGAGACGAATACTATCGGGTTCGAGAGCGGGGCTGTAAATGTGGATGATGTTGTCGAGACCGCGAACCATTTCCGATGTATCGACATGGTCATTGACAACGCTATGTATCCGCTGTCGGAGACGCTCATCAAGCGCCTGCATCTCACGCTAAAAAACGGCACAAGCGATTCCCGGAAAGACTGGTTTGCTGTTGGCGAATATAAACGCGTTCCTAACGAGGTCGGCGGGCGAGATACCACCGCTCCGGAAAAAGTCGAAGCGGAGATTTCCGAGTTGTTGTCTGCCTATAATACCGTTCCGAAGCATACGCTCGAACAAATCATTGCGTTCCATCATGACTTCGAGTGCATTCATCCGTTTCAAGACGGCAACGGGCGTATTGGCCGACTTATCCTTTTCAAGGAATGTCTTAAAAACAACATTGTCCCGTTTATTATCGAGGATGACTTGAAGATGTTCTATTATCGTGGGCTTCACAAATGGAACCATGAGCATGGGTATTTGGTGGATACCTGCTTAACGGCACAGGACAGATTCAAAGCATATCTGGACTATTTCAGAATCCCGTATGGCGGCTGAATTTTACGAAATCCCTGATGGAGACAAAAGGGGGATAGTATGAAAATCAAAGTGATGTATCGTGCCCAGTGCCTTGCTGCAGCTTTGGGATATGGACCCGAGTATGATGCCGAAAACATCGACGAACCTACGCTCATCATTTCGATTTCCAGCACTAACGATAAGCTACCGCTCATCATGAACGAGGCCGACAACGAGAATATCCGGCATATCGAATACCTCCAGTTCGATGACATCGACACTGCCGAAAGCGTGCATGGGCTCAAACCTATGTCTGACGAGGACGCCGGATGTATTGTAGATGCACTTCTTCAGTATGTTGACGAAGTTTCTCAGATTATCGTGCATTGCGATGCGGGATATTCCAGAAGCCCTGCCGTAGCAGCGGCTCTGGCGAAGGCATTAAGGGAGAGCGACGAAGAATTTTTCGGGCACGACTATTGCATAAACAATCATGTGTACACCACGCTCCTGAAACAACTGTCAGAGCGGAAAATCCTAAAATAGTTGCCGAATCTTGCGAACGGCATAGTATTGAAGTATGACCATTACGGCGGGCGGACCTTTTGGGTCTGCCCATTTTTTCGTTTTGGAGGTACATCCTATGCATCATTCGCAAAAGCGGTATAAGACGCTCTATTTCTTTGCCGCGTTGATTGCAGCCGCTTTCAGTGTATTGCTCATTGAATTGGGCGGAATCGGGGACAGCGACTATTACTGGCATATCGTTCTCGGCAGAGAAATTTGCTCTACACACACGATTCCGGTCGCAGATGCCTTCTCCTGGATATCTCAGGATTTAGGGCTGACAGAGACCGCGCATTCATGGCTAAGCAGCATCATCCTCTATCAGTTCTCGTGCATTTCTTCTAATCCCGTGGTAGGACTGCTCATCTATTCCTTCATCACCGCGTTCCTGTACGCACTCTTTATCGAATACGCTTGGGCAAAAGAATTGCGCGACCCGTTTGAGAATTGCCTGTTCGTCACCATTGTCACGGCGTTGCTATCCTGGGCCGGAAGACCTCAGAACATCGGCATGATTCTCTTTGTGGTCTCTTTTTATTTCTTGAACGACCTGTACCGGAACCCGAACTCGAAACGATGCTGGCTATTGCCGGTTTTGAGTTTCCTCTGGGCGAACCTGCATGGCGGGTCTTTGCCTATCCTGTTCGCGTTCATTGTTCTTTTCATTCTGATGTGCTATCTGCCCAACATCAATACCTTCGGTCTTGTCAATGAGAACGAACAGAAGACAAAGAAGGTCAAGACCTATATCCAGATTTTTGTCGCCAGTCTTCTGACCGGACTCATCAATCCCTACACATACAAACTGTACTACTACTTCTTCCTGACAAACAACGAGGCTACAAAGAAATATGTCTCGGAATGGCAACCGTGCGAGCTCGCCGATATCGTTGCCTTCTTCTGTCTGGCATTTCTGTTCATTGTCTTTGCCTCGCACAAGAAAGTCCGCATCACGGAATTTCTGCCGATACTTTGCTGTCTGATTCTTACATCCCGCTATGTACGAATCCGCACCTATCTTTTGATTGTCACTACGCCTTTGATTTTTCGGTTCCTCGCTGTCATGATGAATGAGCAGGAAAACAAGATGTGGAAGACCGGCGGCAGACCCACGGAAGGGTTCACGGGCGGGGCGAAGAGGAGTACAATTCTCACCTCGGTTGTGCTGGTCGCCGCCATCGTTCTCTATGCTCCCTTTGTTATCAATGACCCTGACAAGACCTACGACAAGATGGACCCTGTCTTTGTGCAGGAGCTTCACAAACTAAATCCTCAGCGCCTATACACGGGCTATAACGACGGAGGTTTAGCGATATACCATGGGTTCCAAGACTTCGCAGACAGCCGCGCAGACCTGTATCCGGACGATGTGATAGACGCTTCTATCTCGATGGGCACTGGCTCGGAAAGTGCTACTGAACGCACGGTTCAGGATACTCTCGATAAGTGGGATTTTGATGCTGTTCTGCTCAACCGCTCTCAGCATAAGCTGTGCATCGAGGTCATGGACCTGCTTCCTGACTGGACCCGCGCTATCGAGTCTCAATACTATGTTTTGTTTGTCCCGAAAACATAATATTGTTTGCTTGCTCCCTGGCATTTTTGCCGGGGAGTTTTTGGTTTTGTTGAAAACGGAGAAGATTTTGGCGCTTTCTGGCTGGTTCCCGCTCTGAACACTGACAGAACCGGGCCGTTCTGCGCTAACATTTGTCGAATCATGGTTGTATCCAATGCACCTGATTCACTTGTGCAACTTGCCATATGCCCATGCCTGCCCCCACTTGCGGTTACTTGCGAACCGCAGATAATGGGAAATAAGCAACTAAAATCACAGTATGATGTGTCCTCAATGCAATGGAACGCCATATATAGGGGTATCACAATGCAAGCTGCAACTGCTGCTACAATCGAATATACTGATTATCCCGAGTGCGAGCGCCGTATTTACCCTACGGAGAACGATATTGCGTTCTACAAGACTTACGAGTTCTGCGAAGCAGAGGGCGCTCTTCAGGTGTACTCTAAGCCCGAGGGTGTCGGGCACAAACTTAGTGCCATTCGTCAATTTGCCCCGAACTCTATCATGCCGGAATTGCATAGCATCTTCACGAAGACCAGTGAAAAGTCGAATCGGCTCACATACTATAACTGCACCACGAACCTGTACATCACGAATAACACGGCGTACTGGGCCAAATCCCTGCGTGAGAGCGGTATTCGTACAGATTCCCGCATCTCTCAGCTGATTTCTCTGGGCTTTGATATCGACTGTCATGAGGAGGGTGTCCCTCTCTATTACAGTGATGGCATCTGCAAGATGCTGACCACCGCCATTTATAATGGGGCTCTTCCGGAAGGCTTTGTTGTCAATACCGGACGCGGCGCGGCTTACTGGATTTTCATAGACCCTGTCAATCCGAACAACAAGCACGCCCTGAAAATCTATAAGCGGTTACATACCAAGATTCGCACGATGCTGAAAGCGGAGATTGTGAATTGGGGCGACAATTACCTGTACGCTTCCGTAGATGATTCCGTTAAAGGCATCAATCATATTATGCGCCTGCCAGGCACTTTCAATACGAAGGCCGGGCGTTGCTGCCATGTCTATCATGCCCCTGCAGTGGGATACCGGCTCAATGACCTGTATGTCCTTGCGGATTCTATCGATGTTGAGTGGCGAATCGTGGACGATACAGTCGTCTCGAACCGCGAAATCTTCAATACCACCGATGAGCAGGAGCTCGCATGGGCAAAGAAACGCTTTGCGAAGCGTATTCTTGAATGGAATACGGAGCGCTCGGTCGTTTCTGCCAGAAGTATCGCAAGACCCCGGTCTGAGATTGCCGAACGCTGCATCACACAGCGCTGGGATGCGGTCATCGATTTCCTGCGCAGAAATACGACTCCTGTTGGAAAACGGCATACTGTGCTGCTGTACTGCTTATCTACAGCATGCGATTATCACCAAGCTGCGTCTTTTGAAAAGGCACAGCTTATTAACTCTACCTTCGCGGAGCCGCTTCCGGACAAGGAAGTTGCAAAAATCGTCAGCTGGGTGAAGCATCCGTTCAAGGATGAGACCATTGCTGAGGCTCTTGGTCTGACCAAGGAAGAGTTCAAAAATCTGCGCATCAATACTTTCAAGAAAAAGATGGACAGGAGTCGTCAGATTCATGACGGAATTCTGTACCCGGTTGCCAGCTCCGCTGCTGACCGCAAGATGCTCGGCGTTCTGATTGACCATAAGGTTATCCCGGATTACCGTATCCGCAACCATAGAAAAATCTGGGAAGCGGCACAAAAGCGCGAAGCCAAGAAGGCAATGTACGATACCATCATCGAGCTCTTTGACAAGGAAAAACTGAGCATCAAGCAAATTGCTAAAAAACTAGAAATCGGCATCGATACTGTCAAGCGTCAGGCTGCAATTCGCGGTGTTGATATCGTGGACGAGGAAAAGAAGCGCCGTATGCGCCGTACCCTCGAGATGCAGGCACTCTCCGGCGAGGGTTGGAGCGTCAAGGCGATTGCGGAACTGTTCAAGTGCCATGTAGCGACCGTCTACCGCGCTCTGCAGGAAGTCATTGAGCAGACTGCCGAAGAACTTGAGCGCTCGATTCGCGCAGCTGCTGACAGGGTTGTCGAGCACACGAATGAACTCAAAGTCAAGGCTGTTGAGGCAGTCGAGCAGATGAAAAATCCGTTCCTGCCCGTTCTCGAAAAAGCCGAGCTGCGTCTTAACCTGTACGCCAGACAGAAGACCATCGACCGAATCACGAAGCCGTTTCAAGATGCCGGTTACCTTCCCGCAACGCTCGCACTGCCCCGCAAACAGGTCGTTGAAGGCAGCAACTTGAGCGTGGCTGTCCGGCTCGGCGGCGACTACCAGACCGTCTGCTCGATGGATGAGTTGCTGCTGGATGAGTTCCGGCCGAAGCGCGTGGACTACTCAAAAGCAAACCTTTGGCTCACAGAACCCGATGACGACCCCGAGCATTTTGAGCCGGATTTCCCAGATGACGCCGCGTTCCAGATGTCTGCGGAGTGTCTGGGTGAATACGATGACGAAGTATCCAGCAGGTGGTAAAACCGCTTGCTGAGCCCGTTTTGTTTCGCAAATTTACGCAAAATGGTGGCAATAAGAAAACAGGTATTGTGCAGCCCTAGATATATAGAGCTCTATAAGATTAAAGAGAGTCTTAGATTTTTTTGGAAAGAACCGGAAAGAGTAGGAGAGCGGCTAAGAAAGCACTGGAGCCCCTGAGAGTGCCTGTGGGGAGAACCTGAGTAGGGTAGGGTGGCTACGCAAACACTTAAGCTCAAACTCCCGTAGGCCGCCGTATGGCGGCAACTGCGTTTTCGCAGGTAGTAGCCAATACAACGGAGAACACCTAGCGCAGCAGCGCAGCTGCGCTGCTGCGCGGTGATGGATAGCAGGAGTCCACGGAACCGGGAAGCACCTGTAAGCCCCTGATTGCCCCAAAAAGCCCCGGTTCGGCACTAGACCTCTGAACCTCCCCTGAGCGCACCTGATAGCCTTGGAGCGGCACCAGCCTGCCTCGCAGCTGAACCCTCTCGGCACGGCACTTGCACGCTGGCACACGACCGGCTACCGTTCGGCACAAGGCTACCACAGCACCGGAACTAACACTCCTGCGTTCCGGGTCCATCACATCCGGGCATTCAACACTGTTCGACAGAGGTCGCATGCGGGAATCGCCGCCTATGCTCTGCCAGGGCGAAGAACGCTTAGGGCAGACGAGCCTGTCGTAGCCGAGGCGTATGTTTACCCTACTTACGGCTGCAACCCGAATTCGGGGCATCTCTGCCTGTCTCAGCAGTGGGTCTCGCACAGAGCACGGTTCAAACTTAACGTACTGCAGTCGGATTCAAGCAGCCGTTTGCTCTCTGCTGCATAGTTTCCCGCACGAGCGTCTATGCCAGTACGGCTATCTCAGCCAAGGCATAAACTTACCCTCCTGCGGTGTACGGCTCGAATTTGAGGCATCTCAGCCTGCATCAGAAGGGTGTAGCTGGGTATCGCTCGAAACAGACCCACATGCAGGGCTTTTGAGCGGGAACGATATAACTTGCACCGGCAAAAGTAAATTGTGAACAAAATGCAACTAAATCGCATCACGCTTGTATTCAGTACACCTCATTTGGTATAATGTGGATGTGACGAAGAAATGTAGTTTTTGGAGGAGTTTTCGTGGCAAGGTATCAGTATATACGACTTTGTTCCGTCAAAGACCGGACATGTCCGTATGCGGTCCGCACACAAATTTCCTACTTCAAGGCTCTGATTCGTCACGAACACTACTGCTGTCTGCTCCGCTGCGGCGGTTGCGAAAAGCAGAAAATCCATAAGGAGAGGGTGAATGGGTGATGAATGCAGTCCTTGCGTTTCTGGACGCCTATCGCGGCGTGGTTCTGATTGCCACCGTCGTCATCATCATGGCGATTGAATGGGCGGGACGGCAGGGAAGTCTTTGGCTCATGGAGAAAGCGTTTGGTGCCGAATTTGCGGAACGCTACGATACACGCTGGACAGCAATCGGTGTCATCCACCACGAACTCTCGCACCTTCTGGTCGCTCTTTTCACCGGCGCACGCATCGATAAGTTCCGGCTCTATCGTTTCAAGCGTGAGGAAGGGGATAAGGCGCTCGGGTATGTCAACTACACGCCGCGAGGACTGTTCCTGCTTCCGCTGCTCCAGAAAACAGCCATCGGCATTGCCCCGGCACTGTTCGGAAGCCTCAATGTCTGCCTGCTCGGCTGGTACATCATGCAGGTTTGGCAGAACGGCGGGACTGCCGCTGCTCTTTGTGAACCAGGTGTATGGGTCGCTGCCATACTCATGGCGCAGATAGCCTATCATTCCTGTCCGAGCGCTCAGGATATCAAGGGGTCCTGGATATCGATTCTGTTATTTGCACTGCTCATTGCATTTTCGAGTTTTCGGTATTTCACCCTTGACCTTTCTCTCTGGATTATCCGCACAGTCCTGGTTGCGATGGGAGTGTCCACTGCACCGGCTGTTGTGATAAGCATACTCTTCATCGCCGTGAACGGCGTAAAATATCTGCAGCATACTCTTGCTGCCGGGAGGTACTGATATTTTGATGTCATCCATCAATCCGAAAGAACTCTATCTGCGTATTGTCACTCAGCGTGGCACCCGTACACTGTGCCATGATATCGTAGTCTGCTGCGGGGAAGAAGAACTCACCGATGAACTCTGCGAGCGCAAACGCCTCGAAATCGTTGCCTGTATGCAGGAAGAACTCGAACCCGGTGAGAAAATCGTCAGCGCCGAGTATGTGTCGAAGGATTCCCTCACGCCCGCCGTCCGCGACAACGACAAGGTCGTGCAGTGGCGTACCATGGATTTCATTGCCTACGCTCTCTCGTATGCTTTCGATGACGATGGAGCAGCACACCCTCAGTTCGTACCGACCGTTTTGCTCCGTGTCCTCGTGAACGATAACCCCTGCACCATGAGCCTGCATGACCGTGAACATATCCGTGCGATGGCTGCAAACTATATTCTGGAAACCACGAAAACGCCCATCTACACGCTCAGCCTTATTTCGCCGGACCTCTACTGGAAAACGATGCGGCATGTTGCGGTGACTCGGAAGGACCGTAAGAACATCACTTCCCAGAATATCCTCATCAAGGTCGCAACGTTCAAAGAGGTGGAACGAGTCTCTCATATCCGCGTTGAGCATTTTGAAACTGAGGAACAGCAAAAGCAAAACAAAAACAACCCGTAAACTCTTGCCGATTCGTGCGAATTGCAGATAATGAAAATTAGAGGTGATTTGCATGAGTTGGCCCTGGGCTAAACGACATCCGATGCCGGAGCCTGCCGAATTTATCCGGCAGAATACTACAGCTTTGAATCCCGATATTGTATCCGGTACACCGAGCCCCGCACAGGGCTCTTATCCGAGATTGCCGAGCGAGTTCGTATTGCCCGGTGCCGGAACGGAATCGTTTGACAGGAACCGTGAAGTTTCAGCTGCTTGTCAAAATATGACTGCCACAATCCTTGCAGGATTTCCTGACCCGGACGACGAGTTCTACAAGACCTTGATTTCCGGTGCGCTTCGTATCGGCATCGAATACCTGCTCGTCGGCGGCGGAGAAAAGGAACTGCAGTGGCAGGAAGTATATATCTTCTTCCGCAACGAGATGCCTGAGACTATCGAGTCTCTCATGAATGTCGATGTTAACGAATACCAGAACCTGAAAGATGCGGTCGTTCCGTTCAAGGCTTTTGCTGATAAGGCACGGCGCGATGCGGCATCTGCTGCACTGTGGGGATTGTTCGGATACACACACGGGTATCTGAAATTTCTGAATATCCAAGAATATTAAATAACTGCTATTTGGCAAAAAGGAGAAAACTATCATGTCCATTCTGAAAAATCTGTTCGCTGCTGTCGGTGCTGTTACCCTCGGCGCTGTTGCTGTCGGTGTTGTGCTTGGTGCCACGACGGCCATGACCGCCGATGACGATGACTTCGACCTCGATGAACTGCGCGATGACGCTCCCTGTGATGGTTGCCGCAAATGCGCCGAGAAGAATGCCGACAACGAGGACGAAGATGACGAGCCGGTCGTTCTGGTCCATGTCGTGAAGGTTCCTTGCTCCATGCCCGAGGAGAAAGACAAGAACGGCGAGAAGAAGGCTTCTGACGCTGATGCCGAGAAGGTCGAGGAGAAACCCGCTGAGAAGGTCGAGAAAAATTCCTCCGAAAAGGCAGAAGGGCCTGAGACTCCCGCTGAGGCAGAGGAGGACAAGACCGAGAAGCAGTAAAAGGGGGATGCCGTATGAACATCGATAATCGCATCAATGTCGTTGCCGGACGCCCCGGAGCCGGTAAGACGCTCTGGGCGGCGCGAGAAGTAGTCGATTGCCTGCGCGATGAGAACAATATTATCCTGTATATCGGCTTTGACCAGGAATTCGCCCGCATCTGCCGGATGGTCCGCACCAAGTACGGCAACGCCCCGCACGGACGGTTGCTGTTCGCGTTGCAGGATAGTGCCGGTGAAGCAATCGGCAAGTCTGTAGACCTTGCAAACTTTCAGGCGCAGTGTCTTGTGATGGCGGACCCCGAGAGCAAGGAAGCGCAAAGCCGGAAACCGATGGTGTTCCTGTTTTACGACCAATGCCGCCACGACATCTTCAACGGCAGACGCGAACTGCTCAAAGCTGCTGCGAAGGCTGGCGTACATGTGTATGTTTTGTGCCAGCGATTCAGTCAGGTAGACCGCAATGATATCGACTGGCTGAATGAGCAGTGCTCCGCGTATATCATCTCAAAACACCGCGAACCTCGCACGGCAACGGACGAAGAAATCCGCGACAAATTCAGATAACATTCCTGCCCGGCAAACCAATGCCGGGTTTCTTGTTACCTGAACGTCAGAAATTAAACGCTGCATCGAAGCATGGGTATTTGCAAAAACAGGTGGTTTGAATAAAACCATTTGTTTTTACAAGTATCACAGGCATATGGATGTTTGTTGCGCCTGTCGATTTTCCCAGTTGGCAGTTCCGCACGAGTGGCATTGTCTCGTACAATACCGCTCACAGCAAACACCCAGCCAAGGGAAACACAACCTCCTGCTTTGGCAGGGGAGACTTATCGTAAGGGAGGTGGCGTATATGTCCACTGTATATGTGCTTAACAAAGACGGTAAACCTTTGATGCCTACGACTCGCGGTGGGCATGTACGCTACCTTCTGAAAGAGAAGAAAGCACGAGTCGTAACATCAAAACCGTTTACTATTCAACTGTTATATGAAACAGACGATGTAGTGCAGCCGCTTTACTTGGGTATCGACCCCGGCAGAACCAATATCGGTGTTGCTGTTGTTAAAACGGACGGCAGTCTTTACTGCGCATTTGGAAACCCGCAACAAAGAAATTCCGAAACTGATGCAAGGACGCAAAAAGGCCCGTCGTGCAAGACGCACCAACGGCAGACGATGCCGCCGTCAACGGAGAGCCAAAGCAAATGGCACCATTTCTAAAAAGTGCGTAAAGCAAACCACTGCTCAAAATGGCAGTGTCAGCAAGCGTGCAAAGAAAATTGGTGTCATCAAGCGTCATCTTCCTGGTTGTGAGAAAAAAGTCCTTTGCATCGGCATCAAAAACAAGGAAGCAAAGTTCAGTAATCGCACAAGACCGGAAGGTTGGCTCACACCTACCGCAAATCAGTTGCTGCAGACACACATCAACTTGATAAAGAAGATTCGGAAGTTTCTTCCTGTCAACGATGTTGTGCTCGAAATCAACAAATTTGCGTTTATGCAGCTGGACAACCCCAATATTCAGAAATGGCAATATCAGCAAGGTCCACTCTATCAAAAGGCGAGCCTCGAAGAAGCCGTTTCTGAAATGCAGGAACATCATTGCCTGTTTTGCAAACAGTCCATTGTCCATTACCATCATGTAGTGCCACAATCCGAAAACGGCAGCGATACCATTGGTAACATTGTTGGCTTATGCACAAAGCACCACGACCTTGTGCATAAGGATACCGCATGGCAAAAGAAGCTTGCCAAAAAGAAAACCGGACTTAATAAAAAATATGGTGCTTTGAGTATATTGAATCAAATCATTCCGGCACTAACGAAAGAGTTAAGTTCTCTTTTTCCGAAGCATTTCTTTGCGACCAATGGTAAAAGTACCCACGATTATCGTGCAGCGCATGATGTTAGTAAGGACCATTGGCTCGATGCTTACTGCATTGCTTGTTCTATCCTGCCTAACGATACCTGCGATAAAAACATCAATGGCCGTGTGCCGTATAAACTTAAACAGTTCCGCCGTCACGATAGACGAGCGCTGCACAAAGAAAATATGAGCCGCGTGTACACGCTCGATGGTAAAAAAGTTGCCACAAATCGGCATAAAGCTATTAAACAGACTACTGACAGCTTGGAAGAGTTTCGTCAACGCCAACCTAATGACGTTTGCAAACTCAAGGTGAAAGAGCATCATCCGGAATATCGAAATCCTGAACGTAACTTTCCCGGCTGTGTGTTTCTTGTTGGCAAGCATACTCATGTGATGCAAGGAACCAGCGGCTCACACAACGGTAAAGCGGATGGATATTACGACACAAACGGCAACTCGTATCCATCTGGTAAATGTAAGTTTGTTGCCAAAAACAAAGGGATTGTTTTTGCATAAATTAGTAGACCACCTATTTTCGAATAGAAAATCACCTAATTTTGCAAATACCCCGAATATAAAGGAGGGATTCCTCATGGGCAATTTGTTTGCCGAAGCAAAGCTTAAAACTGCACTCGCAAACGATACTTATACCGACAAAAAGGAAATCGTATCAAAAGCCGGGTATTTGCTCGGCGTTGATAAGAACATCTTTGATTCCGGAGAGTTGCTGTCGGAAATTTACGAAGAACTCGAAAAAAATCAGGATGCACGGATGGTGCGCAACTTATGTTTTCTATTTACCTGCATCGAGCACTGCTATAAGCAGCTGCAGATGCAGATGGTAAACGACCTCAAAAACCTGCATTCAATGGATATGACAAAGGCAGCGACCGAAGCACTGCGCAAGGACGGGCTTGATATCGTCAAAGCAAATTGTACGCTGGACGAATACCGGCCCCGAATCGCGGCGGAAATCGCGAATCGTATTCAGGGTTGCAAGGATATCTTCCCGATGTGGGTGCCGTGGGAGTATATTCGTCAGATGTTTTCGTTCCCGACCAAGACGAAGGACAGGGCGCAGGAAAGAGCGTGGCTGTACTACAACGAGAATATTATCAGATTCCCGTACAATGTCTTCATCAACTGGCAGTTCAAGGCTGACGAGGGCGGAAACCTTCTGGGCAGTGATGAACAGTTCCTTATCCGGCTGTATGCTCAGAACGGAGATACCTTCTGCGATTACGACAAGGTTCGCGGGGAAAGCAAACAGACACAGCAGAATGTCGAGCAGTTCCTGCTTCATTCCGTCCGTTCTGAAATCCTCGTGGACTGCGAGAACTGTGACCCGTTGAAGTTCTTTGCTGTATTGCAGAGCCTTTCTCCTGAGGCTATCGGGAAGATTCAGAAGATTTTCCTGTTCGATGATGTGAACGCTTCGTCCATTTGGGGACTCGTGGAGCATTATACGAAAGCCAAGGTGGACCGGTTCATGACCCAGCGCGTTGTAGAAGGAAAGAGCGTTGTCGATATGACGGTCGCAGTCTGCTGCTGTCAGGAACACTACGATAAGAAAATCGACAGTTTTCTTCTGTTCTCCTCGGACTCCGATTATTGGCCACTCATCAACAATGTCGTGACGGCCAGGTTCTTGATGATGTTCGAGCGGGAAAAGACCAGCAAGGCTATCGTAAATAAGATGCGGGAACATCATGTGCTCTACTGCTATACGGACCAGTTTTGCAAGGCGGGAGACGCATACCGGCTCCGCAACGATGCTCTGGCGCTCGAATGCGCATCCTATCTCAAGCAGCAGCTGGGAAGCTGCAACATTG
>ERZ772900.638-NODE-638-length-36609-cov-30.551732_pt1 | contig 36609 bp, 26 predicted proteins | sample MGYA00512124_ERZ772900 | MGnify/ENA primary metagenome ERZ772900 (study PRJEB29015, sample SAMEA2737716) | human gut metagenome | biome: human gut; feature: human-associated habitat; material: faeces | place: China | collected 2012 ... | reverse complement strand
CCCCAACATTAAAAGTGTTGTGCTCTACCTGCTGAGCTAGCGAATCAATCCTTTGCCGCATCGGTCATTTCCCGATTGCGAGTGCAAAGGTAGTAACTTATTTTAAACCTGCAAAACATTTGGGAACTTTTTTCTCAAATCCCTGTTTTTTCTCTAAAAAAGGGTGATTTCAGGCATTTTTACGCTCCAGTTCCTGCAAGTTTTCCATTTTTTTCGTCTCCAGGAATTCATAAATGCCACACAAATGTTCTTTCACACGCTGGTTTCCGAATTCATATACTTTCGTCACAAGCCCATCCAGGAAGTCACGGTCGTGAGATACGACAATCAGTGTGCCGTCGAAATCTACCAGTGCCTGCTTCAGAATATCTTTTGTTTTCATGTCCAGATGATTGGTCGGCTCGTCCAAAATCAACAGGTTGACCGGCTCTAATAAAAGCTTTATCATCGCCAGACGGGTACGTTCTCCTCCTGACAACACTTTTACCTTTTTCATGGAAGCCTCCGGACTACCAAACATGAATGCTCCCAGCAGGTCTCTGATTTTATTACGGATTTCACCTTTGGCTACATCGTCAATAGTCTGGAACACCGTCAGATTTTCATCCAGCAAGGATGCCTGGTTCTGTGCAAAGTATCCGATTTGTACGTTATGCCCCAACGTCAGCGTACCTTCATGATCTATTTCATTCATGATACATTTCACCAAAGTAGACTTTCCTTCTCCGTTCTTTCCGACGAATGCCACCTTATCTCCTCTCTCAATGGTCAGATTGGCATTTTTAAAGACTACATGATCGCCGTATGTTTTACCGACTCCTTCCATGATAACCGGATAGTTTCCACTACGCGGAGAGGGAGGAAACTTCAAACGCAAGGCCGAAGTATCTTCTTCGTCCACCTCTATCAGTTCCAGTTTCTCCAGCATCTTCACACGGCTCTGTACCTGAAGCGTCTTGCTGTATGTACCCTTGAAGCGTTCGATAAAGTCCTTGGTTTCCTGAATCATTTTCTGCTGTTCCTCATACTGCTTCATCTGTTGCTCACGGCGTTCCTTCCGCAATACAAGATACTGAGAATAGTTCACCTTATAATCATAGATGCGCCCCATCGTGACTTCAATAGTACGTGTGGTAATATTATCGACAAACTTACGGTCGTGACTGATGACTACCACGGCCTTGGCACTGTTAATCAGAAAATCTTCCAGCCACTGGATAGATTCAATGTCCAGGTGGTTGGTAGGCTCATCCAGCAAAAGGACATCCGGATTCTGCAGCAACAGCTTGGCCAGTTCGATACGCATACGCCATCCTCCACTGAAATCACTGGTCGGACGGTTAAAGTCTTCCCGCAAGAATCCCAGTCCCAGCAAAGCCTTCTCCACATCTTCTTCAAAATGCGTCATGTCGATGGCATAGAACTTCTCGCTCATGGCTGCCACTTTCTCGATTAAAGCCATATAGGAGTCACTCTCATAATCCGTACGAGTGGCCAGTTCGTTGTTCATCCGCTCTATCTCTTCTTCCATTTCTTTCAAATGGGCAAACGCCTGAGAGGCTTCTTCAAACACCGTACGGCCATCCTCCGTCATCAGGTGCTGGGGCAGATAGGCAATCACACAGTCCTTCGGTGCCGTCACTTTTCCACGGGTGGGCTGCCGAACGCCTGCCAAAATTTTAAGAAGTGTCGATTTTCCGGCACCATTTTTACCCATCAGGGCGATACGGTCTTTCTCGTTAATCTGAAAGTTCAGGTCACTGAACAAGGTGGTCCCTCCGAATTCTACGGTCAGTCCATCTATACTAATCATATTTGGTACGTTTTAAGATTTTTGATTTTGGAAAATGCAAAATTACAAAATTCTGCCGATTCTTACTCATTCAATGCGCCACAGTGCGGGCAAATGCCTTTCGATCTCATTTTTGCGCCACAAGAACCACAGGCGTATGGATAACCGTGCGATTTCCTGAGCTGACGAATACACCACAAGGTATATCCGATAAAGCCCACATAAGCCAGGTACACCCATAAATAAGTAAAGAAGATATAAAGAAATATGCAATAGGAAGCCAGTCCCAGCAGATAGAAGAAGGCTACTTCAAAAGAGGTCTGATGAAACAAATCATCCAGCAAAGCGACTCCTAACAGCAAAATAAAGAACACACTGAGCACAAACAACCCTAATACAAAAGGCAGGTCGAACGGATTCAGGGACGGGTCATAATAATACCGCTCCCAGGTTTCCGGCACAAAATGCTGCATGCTGTTATAAAGTGTAGCAGCTGCCACAAGCAACCATGACAACGTAATGGGGAACACACTGTCTATGTCGTTCAGCCAGATGAGTTTTATCTGCTTGCGCCGTACGGCACGGTACACAAAGCAAAGGAAGAACACTGCCAATACCAGAAAGAACGGTAAGGTGTGTGAATTACTGAACAAGTGGATGCAACGTGATATCGGGTCTACAGGGACAATGTGCGTCAAAAGCTGATGTTCCGGAATCCAGCCTATGGTTTCCTGGTCGCGTGCCACCTTCACCCACACAGAGTCATCCTGCATTTCCGTGCGCAGCGATATTTCAGCCACCACCAGTTCATCTCCTTCCCTTACCGGAATAGAGTCGAGCAACGGAAGCAGACGCAACCAGAGCGTATCAGCTGTCACACGAAAATTGCTGTTCAGTGCATACGGGCGTTCTTTCTGTACCGACACGGCAACCGAGTCTTCCGAACCGTTCTTCACAGCCGAAGACAAGGTGGTGCGGTAATGACAGGCCGTCATACACAGCAACAGAAAGAGTATGCCCAGAAAATATCGTAAGTGCTTCATGAAGATGCCCGATTATCCAATGAGACTTTCATCTGACAAACCTTACAGTCAAAATCAAGGCGGAAACGTCGTCCGTCCGTACTTACCAGATAATACGGCTCACGATAAGGCGACTTCACCTTATGATGCACCGGACACCATCCCATGCTATAACGCAGGCAATGCTTGCAGAACATCAACACCGCATCAGCCTGTGCTTCCTTTTCAAAAGCCGGCTCCACGCGCTTCACTCCATGGTCATGGTAGAAAGCCTGCGCCTTGCCGTTCATCACATTACCTAAATAGGTCAGTTCGCCTGCCGGAAAGGCATGAACTGTTTTCGGGAAACGGACTCTTTCCTGCGGATAGTTGATACGACGAGCCTCCAGCAGTTTCTCCACTGCCGTACGACGTAAATCTGCAAGCACTGACGAAGGAATAAACCAGTCGCCCGATAAAGAAATATCCAAACGTTCCAGTTCAAAAGGCGTATTTCCCAACTTGCCCAACTGATTTCTCAGGTTTTCAGCCTGGGGTGTACGGGCCGGTGCTTTTTCGTACGGTAACGTCACGCTGATGCTATTATCGTCCTCATCGGTCAAAGTCAGTGTAAATCCGAAATTGTTTTCTTCCAATGCCATGGCCACGGCCATCTTTCGCTCTGCCGATTTCTTCTGCATCACTCGTTCAAACTCCTGGTCAAAGTTACGGTAAAGCTTGGTCTTCGGTCGAAGGCGTGGCATTTCCTGCGGATAAAGTTTATTGTTTTCTACGCGATTTACCCGGAATCCATGCAGTTTTCCCGCCTCATCCAGATAACAAAGTCCGTCACCGTTACTGAAAGGTTTGACACCTGCCACGGTAAAATAGTTGCCGCGTACTTCCTTCACCACCCCCATTTCCTCACCTAGCGACTTTGGCGTATGGAAGGAGAAAATATCCGGTGTACGTCCGTGCAGGAAATAATCGGTAAAGCCCCTGCTGAAACTCTTGTCCAATTGCGGACGAAAAGCCAGCCGGACCGTGCCGGAAGAAGCACGTATATATTCTTTGCGGCGTTTGAATATCGCATCCAGTTTCTGGCGATAGTAAGCCGTCACATTCTTTACATAGGCCACATCCTTCAAACGTCCTTCTATTTTCAGTGAAGAAGCACCGGCATCCAGCAAGGCTTCCAGGTTCTCGCTCTGATTCATATCTTTCAAGGACAACAGATGTTTGCCCCGGGCAATCATTTTCCCGTCGGCGTCTACCATATCAAAACTCAGGCGACAGAACTGTGCACACTCTCCCCGGTTGGCACTACGGCCAAAGCAAGCCTGGCTGACATAACATTGTCCGCTATAGCTTACGCACAAGGCTCCGTGTACAAACACTTCCAGCGGTGTTTCCGGACAAGCTGCATGAATCTTTGCAATTTCATCAAGCGTCAGTTCACGGGCCAACACCACCTGACGGAAACCTGCCTCAGCCAGGAATTTCACTTTTTGCGGAGTGCGGTTGTCCATCTGCGTACTGGCATGCAAAGGAATCGGAGGAAGATTCAGACGGGTAATCCCCATATCCTGCACAATCAAGGCGTCCACCCCAATCCGGTACAAATCCCAAATCATTTTCTCCGTTTCTGCCAGTTCCTCATCTTTCAAAATTGTATTGACAGTCACGTAAATACGCACCCGATACAAATGTGCGTAACGCACCAGGGCTTCAATGTCTTCCAGGGAATTTCCGGCAGCTGCACGCGCGCCAAAACGAGGTGCACCGATATACACCGCATCGGCACCATGATTAATGGCTTCCATTCCACACTCCAAGTTCTTTGCCGGAGCAAGCAGTTCGATAGGACGTTGTCTGAGCATTATTTTATCTGATTGATGTCGTAAGGAGTTTCCTGATATACATAATAGTTCAACCAATTGGAGAACAAGAGGTTGGCCACACTTCGCCAGCGTACCAGCGGTCCTTTCTCCGGATTGTCCTCACGATAATAGTTTCGAGGCATTTCAATAGGAAGTCCCTTATCCAGGTCACGGCGATACTCCGTGTCCAAAGTATAAGGAGAATATTCGGAATGTCCGGTCACGAAAAACTCACGTCCGCCGCGAGCCATCACAATGTGTACACCTGAGTCGGCCGATTCCGAAATCACCTGCAAGCCTTCACACTTCTCGATGTCTTCCCGACGGACTTCCGTATGACGGCTGTGCGGTACATAAAACACATCGTCAAACCCACGGAAAATAGGTAAATGCTGGAATCCGTCGCAGATATGATGTTCAAAAATTCCGAACATTTTCTTTTCCAGCGGATATTTCGGAATGCCATAATGATAATACAATCCCGCCTGTGCTGCCCAGCAGATATAAAAAGTAGAAGTCACATGCGTACGGGTCCATTCGAAAATCTCCGTGATTTCATCCCAATAATTTACATCCTCAAAATCGAGATGTTCTACCGGCGCACCCGTAATAATCATTCCGTCGAACTTCTCATTCTTCATCAGTTCAAAATCACGGTAGAAAGCTTTCATGTGTTCCACCGGCGTATTTTTTGACGTATGACTTTTCAGCTTCATCAGGCTCACCTCTATCTGAAGAGGAGAGTTCGAAAGCAAACGAATCAAATCGGTTTCTGTAGTAATCTTGATGGGCATCAGGTTCAGCACCACAATTTTCAGCGGACGAATATCCTGTGAGCTGGCACGAGAATTATCGATAACGAAAATATTCTCCTCCTTCAGCAAATCAATTGCGGGCAGTTTATCGGGTAAATTTAATGGCATAGCGCTGTGTTTCTGTTTTAGTTTTTATCGACCGACAAAGTTAATAATTCAGAACGGATTAAGAGAAACAGGAACCTGTCTTTTTTACATCTTATCATTATTTAGCTTCTCTCTTCTCCTCCTGCCACTTTTCGGAGAAAATCAGCAAAAGCCAATGCCGATTTCTTACGGTAATCTCCCTGTGCCCAGAACAAAAAGCCCTGTGAAGTCAGTTTGTCGGCACATAGTATCGGAATTTGTACCAGGTTCTCTTCTCCCCGTACAGCCGCCTGCGTCAATATCGTTCCCCAATAGCCTTCGCGCAAGGTATGAATGATGGTATGCACGTCATTCATCTCCACGCCTACCGTCAGCTCCAACTGATGCTTCCGGCACAGGTCGTCTATTCTTTTTCGGGTGGCAAATCCTTTTCCCGGCAGAATCAGGGGAGTTTCAGAAAGCCGCTTCAAGGTGATGGACGACAATTCGGCCAACGGATGAGAACAATGCACAATAAAGCGGAGCATGGAAGAGAACAAAGGCATGGTTTCCATATGCTCTGACACGCCTTCCGGTTTAAAGGACAACACAAAATCCAACTGATTTGCCTCTAATCTGTCCAACAACTCTTCGGAAGTGCCAAAACTGACATTGACCTTTATTTTGGGATAAGTCTTGGAAAATAATCCCAACGCTGCAATCAATAACGGACTCATGCTGTAAGTCACTCCTACATGAAGCACTCCCGTTTCAATACCTTTCAGGTCGCGAATAATCTGTTTTCCGTTTTCCGCATCACGTATTGCCCTGACAGCATAAGGCAGAAAAGCCAGCCCAGCCTCTGTGGGTACAATTCGCTTGCCGATGCGGTCGAACAGCAGCACATCCAGCTCATCTTCCAGCTGTTTGATTTGCTGTGAAAGGGTACTTTGAGAGATGTGCAGCACACGCGCAGCCTCTGAAAAGTTCTGTAGTTCGCAGGCCTCCTTAAAGTATTTCAATTGACGCAGTTCCATGTCCTTATCGTTTTTATCTATGGATATTATCGAAAAAATGAGTTTTGCAAATATAAATAAATATTCTCATCCCGCTTATCTTTGTTAAAAAAGAAACGCTATATGAAAAAAATCATCAGTTTAATGTGTGCCTGGCTGACAATAACTGTCTCGGCACAAACCTCAAATACAGTGAACAAAAATTGCCCAAGAACCATGTTGTTGCCAATAAGATGAAAGCCACTGTCTTATATTACAGCCACAAAGGAAAGACCGCCTTTTTCGCACGAGAAATAGCCATGTATCTCTGGTCAAAAGGGTTGAACGTCAGCCTGAGTGCGATTTCTGATTTTGACACTCAAAAGCTGAACGAGACAGACTTCCTTATTTCCGGATGCTGGACGTGCGGCTGGTTCGTCGTCGGACAGCACCCTCACAAGAAATGGAGTGCATGCAGCCGGAAGATGGCAGGACGCATATCTCCGCATCGTACACTCCTTTTTACCACGTATAAATTCAGGACAGGCAGTATGTACCGGAAAATGAAGAAAACATTGAAGATTTCACGGAACACCCACATACCTTTCCTGAAATCCAAAAACGGATTGCTGACAGAAACAGACAAAAAGATATTAGACCAATTTATCAGTACATCCCTTTTTTATTAATTATAAATGTAATATCGTATGGAAAATAAAAAACTGACCAGCGCTTCAGGAGCACCTGTAGCTGACAACCACAATGTGGCCACCGCAGGACGGAGAGGCCCGATGCTTTTACAAAACGTATGGTTTCTTGAGAAACTGGCACACTTTGACCGCGAAGTGATTCCGGAACGACGCATGCACGCCAAAGGCTCCGGTGCCTTCGGAAAATTTACGGTCACTCATGACATTACAGCCTACACCAAGGCGGCTATTTTCTCACAGATTGGAAAAGAAACAGAATTGTTTGTCCGTTTCTCTACCGTAGCTGGTGAACGAGGAGCGGCAGATGCCGAACGTGATATTCGCGGATTCGCCATCAAATTCTATACAGAAGAAGGTAACTGGGATTTGGTAGGTAACAACACCCCCGTCTTCTTCCTTCGTGACCCATTGAAATTCCCCGACCTGAATCATGCGGTAAAACGTGATCCGCGCACCAACATGCGAAGCGCACGCAACAACTGGGATTTCTGGACGTTACTACCTGAAGCACTGCATCAGGTAACCATCACCATGAGCGACCGAGGTATTCCAGCCTCTTACCGCCACATGCACGGATACGGAAGCCATACATTCTCACTTATCAACGCAGAAGGAAAACGCACTTGGGTGAAATTCCACCTGCATACGCAGCAGGGTATCAAGAACCTGACCGATGCAGAAGCAGAAGCCATCATTGCCAAAGACCGTGAAAGCCACCAGCGCGATTTGTATGAAAGCATTGAGAAAGGCGACTTCCCCAAATGGACTATGTACATTCAGGTAATGACGGAAGAGCAGGCCAAGAACTGTCCGTTCAATCCGTTCGACCTGACCAAAGTCTGGTCGCAGAAAGAATATCCGTTGATTGAGGTGGGCGTGATGGAACTGAACCGCAATCCGGAAAACTACTTCGCGGATGTAGAGCAGGCGGCATTCAATCCGGCCAATGTAGTACCGGGTATCAGTTTCTCACCCGACCGTATGCTGCAAGGACGTCTGTTCTCTTACGGAGATACACAGCGCTACCGACTGGGAGTGAACCATCACCAGATTCCGGTCAACCGCAGTCGTTGTCCTTTCCTGAATATGTATCATCGGGACGGACAGATGCGCGTAGACGGAAACCACGGGTCTACGTTAGGATATGAGCCCAACAGCTACGGAGAATGGCAGCACCAGACGGAATACAAGGAGCCGCCGTTGGAACTCGATGGAGCCGCTTACCAATGGGACTACCGAGAAGATGATTCAGATTACTACTCTCAGCCGGGCGATCTGTTCCGACTGATGACTCCCGCCCAGCAGCAGGTGCTCTTCGATAATACGGCAAGAGCCATGGGAGATATTCCAGAAGAAATCAAGCTTCGCCATATACGGAACTGCATGAAAGCAGATGAAAATTATGGAAAGGGAGTGGCAAAAGCCCTGAATATTCCATTAGAAAAGATTTGAATGACAAACTGACTTGACTAAAAAATCGTCCCCGGTAATTAGCGATAAATTACCGGGGACGGATTTTTTTAGAACCTATCAAAGACGGTTTTTATAAATATCCGCCATCAGTTTCTGATACTGGTTTTCAAGGGTAATATAACTTTGCAGGTTGCCGTACACGTTATCGGCCTCTACATAGAAGTCAATAATCGAAAGTTGTCCGGCAGTCACGGCATCATAAAGCAAGCGGAGAGTATGATGCATCAAAGGCACATCGTAAGCCTGCATTGCCTCCTGAAGCTGCTGCATTTCATTGAACTGTCCCTGTATTCTTGCTTCCACCTGCAAGCGGGTATTGTCCAGTTGCAGATTGGCACTCAAAGCCTGTGCCTTGGCAATCTTCAGTTTCTTCCGGTTAGAAAATATCGGGAAACTTCCTCCCACCAGAAAACCGTTGCTTTTCTCACCTACCGACGTATTGCGACGGTAACCTACCTCCAGCTTGGGCAACCAGTTCTGCTTGTTCACGCTTACCTGTTCCGCAGCCGCACGGGAAGCCGCATCTGCCGCCTGAAGGTCTGCATCCTGCATCATTACTTCGTTATACAATGTATGATAGTCACGAATGGCTTCCACTGCCGGATAACGGTCTTCTGTAAACTCTAACGGAAGGTTGCCGTTCATCGCCAACAGTTGCTGAAGTGCCGTACGATGTGCCGCATGATTCTGTGCCACTTCTGTCTGCACCTTCATGCGTTCCATCTTGATTTTATTCACCTCCAAGGCATTGGCATCTCCTTCTTTCAAACGCTTTTCAAACAACTGCAACAGGGCATCGGCATTTTTCTGCCGTTCCATGAGCAAAGCCTGCTCCTGATTCAGACGAATCAAGTCGAGACACAGATTCTTGGCCTGCAGCAGAATATCGCGGCGAAGCGCCTGCTGCTGATGGTCGAGCACATCTTTCTGCAGTTTTCCGGAACGATTACGTGCCGCATACAAGGTCGGGAAATCAAATCCCTGTGTCACCACCAGTTCCGAACTGGCCATTCCATCTATTCCTTTGGCAAAGAACGGGCTGTACTCCACACTGGGATCTTCCAGGTTATTCTGCGTCTGCACTTCCATCTTGGCAGCTTCCGTAGAATGAAAGACCGCCTGCAGTTCCTTGTTATTCTGCTCTACAGACTGCAATACTTCTTCTATTTTCTGTGCCTGCACGCTGCTGGCAAATGCCAGTCCTGCAAGCCACATCCATCCTATTTTTTTCATTCTTCTGTTCTTTTAAGGTTTTTCTTCCGGTTCATTAACTCATACACAATAGGAATGACAAACGCATTCAGAAAAGTGGAAGTCAACAGACCTCCCAGAATGACCTTCGCCATCGGACTCTGAATTTCATTTCCCGGCAAATCGCCGCGCAAGGCCAGCGGAATCAAGGCAAAAGCAGAGGAAAGAGCCGTCATCAGAATCGGATTCAGACGGTCGAGCGAACCGCGCACCACACTTTCACGCACTCCCAACTGCTGTTCTTCACGCAACAGATTGTAGTGTGTGACAAGCAGCATTCCGTTACGGGTAGCGATTCCGAACAACGAGATGAAACCGATAATGGCTGGAATGCTGACTTCACCCGTAGTCAGGAAGAGGGCAAAGACTCCTCCAATCAGGGCCAAAGGCAGATTCAACAGGATAACACCACTCTCTGCCGCATCGTGGAACTGCATGTACAGCAACAGGAAAATCACTGCAATGCTCATCAGGGAAGTCAGCAACAAGGTACGACTGGCAGCCTGTTCACTTTCAAACTGTCCGCCGTATTCTATATGATACCCTTCCGGCAAGCTGATTTTTTCTTCTACCCGGTGCTGGATGTCGTTCACCACACTGCGCAGGTCACGCCCGCTGGTATTGGCCGAGATTACAATTTTTCGTTTTACGTTCTCACGGTTGATGGTATTGGGACCCATAGAAGAAGTCACATCTGCCACGTATGAAAGAGGAATCTTCCGGCCTTGTGCATCGTCAATCATCAGTTCCTTGACACGTTCCATCGTACCACGGTCAGATTCTGCGGCACGTACCACCAGGTTAAAGGTCTTTCCCTGTTCATATACCTGCGACACGACCTCACCGGCCATATTAACCGTGACAAACTCACTGAACTGCGGCAACGAGATACCGTACTTAGCCAACATTTCACGCTTCGGCACAATCTTCAGTTCCGGACGCTCAATCTGCTGCTCCACATTCAGGTCGGCAATTCCTTCTACATCACTCACCGCCTCCTTTATCTGGTTACCGATGGCAAACATCCGGTTCAGGTCGTCGCCGAACAGCTTGATGGCAATGCTGGCCTGTGTACCGCTCAACATGGCATCAATACGATGGCTGATGGGCTGCCCGATTTCAATGTTGGCACCCGTAATGACCGACAGTTTGTGACGCACTTCATCCAATAATTCGGCATGCGAGCGGTCTTTCAGTTCAAAAGGTGCTTCTATTTCGGATACATTCACTCCCAGCGCATGTTCATCCAGTTCCGCACGTCCAGTCTTACGGGCTACGGTCTGAATTTCAGGAATCGAAAGCAGCAGTTCCTCTGCCTGACGGCCTATCTTGTCGGATTCTTCCAGTGAAATACCCGGCAATGAACTGACATTGATGGTGAAGGAACCTTCATTGAAAGAAGGAAGGAAGCTGTGTCCCAAGGTAAAGAAAATTCCTAACGCCACGATAAAGAAAGCTATCGTTCCTCCCAATACCGTCTTCTTATGTTCCAGCGCCCAGAGCAAGGCACGCTCATAATATTTCTTCAGCCATACAGCAAGGAAGGCTTCCTTGGGCAATCCCTCTCCCTTGAACGTATTTTTACCCAACAAGTAGCTGCAAAGTACCGGAGTCAGGGTCAAAGCTACTATCGTAGAAGCAAACAAAGACACGATAAAAGAAATACCCAGCGGCACCAGCATACGTCCTTCCATTCCGCTCAGAAAGAAAAGAGGAATAAAGCTGACAATGATAATCAACGTAGAGTTCAGAATAGGCATACGTACCTCACGTGAAGCCTGAAAGACAACTTCCCGTACCGGTTTCCGTTCCGCTAACGGCAACTGACGGTTTTCACGCAGATGCTTCCATACATTTTCCACGTCCACAATGGCATCGTCCACCAGCGAACCGATGGCTATGGCCATACCACCCAGACTCATGGTATTGATACTAAGTCCCAGGTAATGCAAGGTCAGGATGGCTACCACAAGCGACAAGGGAAGGGTTATCAGTGAAATAATCGTAGTACGTGTGTTGGCCAGGAACAGGAACAGCACAATCACTACGAAAATGGCACCTTCGTAAAGTGAATCCTGCACGTTGCTGATAGAACTTTCAATAAAACGTGACTGACGGAAAATGTCGGTAGAGATATGTACATCCTTCGGCAAGTTCTTCTGCAAATCGGCCAAAGCGGCTTCCAGTTTTTCGGTCAGCTCAATGGTTCCGGTATTCGGTTGCTTGGTCACCGTAATGAGTACCGCCGGCTTTCCTTTTTCAGAAGCCAGTCCCAACTTGGGTTGCTGTGACCCGATACGTACATCGGCCACATCCTCCAAGGTAATGGGTGCCCCGTCTGGAGTAGTCTTGATGACAGCACGTCCCAACTTACGCACATCGTCGGTAGAGATGACTCCACGCACGATGTATTCATTTCCGTATTCATAAATGACTCCTCCGTTGGTGTTCTGGTTCATGCCTCGTGACACTTCCATCACTTCGCCCAACGTCACGCCGTAGTGGCGCATACGGTCCGGATGAACCAGAATCTGATATTCCTTGATGTCGCCTCCCAGTACAGCTACCTGAGCCACACCTCCGGTAGACAGCAGACGCGGACGGATGGTCCAGTCGGCCATAGTACGCAAATCCTGCATGGAAGTGGAGTCGGAAGTCAGTCCCACAATCAACAGCTCTCCTAAGATAGACGACTGAGGGCCCAATGTCGGTTTACCCACATTGTCGGGCAAGTCCTCGCCTGCCGCCGCTAATTTTTCCGACACAATCTGACGTGCCAGGTAGATGTCGGTATCCCACTCGAATTCCACCCATACAACGGAAAATCCCGTGGTAGAGGAAGAACGTACCCTGCGTACATGAGTAGCCCCGTTTACGGCAGTCTCTATCGGGAAAGTAACCAGCTGTTCTACCTCTTCGGCAGCCATCCCGTTGGCTTCGGTCATCACCACTACGGTAGGCGCATTCAAGTCAGGGAACACGTCCACTTCGGTATGGAAAGCTGTATAGGTTCCTCCTATCAGCAACAACACCGAAGCCACCAGAACCAGCAAGCGGTTCTGTAGCGAAAATTGTATAATTTTATTCAGCATAGCGGGTCACTTTTAATGGTTGTGTGAATGATCCGGAATGGCATTGGAAGCGGCCGCCAGTTTCACATGAATGGCACCACGGGTCACCACGGTATCTCCGTCTTTCAGACCGGAAAGAATTTCTACCCGTTCTCCGTTGGAAGTTCCTAATTGTACCTCTTGTTTCTTATAACACTCGTCGTCGAGTTTCAGGTACACAAAATAAAGCCCCTGCTCTTCGGTCAGCGCCGATTCCGGCAGGCTGATGACTCCCTGACGTTCACCCGACAGCAGGAAGACTTCCACAAATGCACCTGGAACCATGTCACCACGGTTGTCAAATTCGAATGTTACCGGTACATAATAAGACGTATCGCCTGATGATTTTCCAAACGAAAGCACTTTTCCGCCCAAGTTCTCCAGGCTGTAGACTTTATTATTATAAGGTGTCTTGAAGTTAGCCGACACAATGCGAGGAAGTTGTGCATAATAACGTTCCGACACATCGGCCTTCAGCACCAAGCGGCGCATCTGAGTCACCGTCATCAACGGCTGTCCTATCGTTACGTAATCGCCTTCCTTCACCAGACAATTCTTCACGAACCCGCCGATAGGTGCCTTCACGGCTACTCCTTTACCCGACTTGCTGGGCAGCAAAGCCTCGTATGCCAGACGGGCATTCTGGTATGCCTCACGCAAAGCCGCAAATTCTTTTTGCGACACAATCTGGCTGCCTACCAGTTTCTCTGCACGTTCGTATTCTTCCTTGGCTTTTTCATAGGCCACCTTTGCCTTTCTCACGGGGTCACCCTCCTGAATGTGCTCGGCAGATACACTCAGCAGTTCACTGCCCTTGCCCACTTCAATTCCTTCCGCAATTTTGCGGGAGAAAGACACCACTCCCGAGGAAGCCGCTACCACCGTTTCCTCCTGGCCTTGTGCCGACAGAATCTGTCCGCCAGCCTGTATCACTTCCCGAAAGGCTCCCGGGTGAACCACTTCAGCTTCTACCCCAGCCGCTTTTGCTTTCTCCGGTGTCAGTACGATTTCATCTGAATGAGCTGTTTTTTCTTCTGCATGTATTTCCGCTTCATGGTCATGGCCTTCATGCTCATGGTCGTGTGCGTGTTCTCCGCATCCCCCCAAAAGGAACATACACAATGTTCCTGTCAAAATATAGTTTTTCATTGAATACTGTTGTTTTTTGTTTGCAAAAATAAATCCTACACGTTGCAAGCAGGTTGCAAAGTGCAGTAACGTCCCTAAAAATCAAGCTACAACAGCAAAAGGAGGTGCACGGAAATTACGAACAGCAGAAAAATGCCGCGCGTGCAGTTTTTCTACGTAATAGGAAATCATATCCCCTCGCTCAAAAGAAACAGATGGAGCTTCCAGACAAAGGGATGACAGATAAATCAACGTATAGAATGTATAATCCGGTGTAAAATCCGGCAAATGATGAGGAACAGAAAAAGACAAGTGAGTGACACAACTGATGTCACACGCATGCTTGTCGGCATCTCCTGCACAATGGTGTCGGCCTTCACATCCGTCATGCGATGACGAGGCACAAGTCTCCATATCCGGACTGACACAAAACGCCTCATTGTGATGATGGTGTGGAAACACACCTACCACCAACACCCACAGGCTGACCAACAGCAAACAATATGTACCTAAAATCTGCTTCATTCTTTTTCTGTCGGGCACAAAAATACGAAGAAATCTCCTAACAAACAAAAGAGTCGCATCAGGAAAAGTCAAAGTCTCAGTACTTCCAAGCCAGTACTGCAGTACTTCCCCGAAAATACTTCAGTACTCCCTAAGCAGTACTCCAGTACTTCCAAGGAAGTACTGGCAAGAGCAACTTATATCATAAAAAAAGCGGTGAAGAAGTGTATCTAAACCACTTCCTCACCGTCTTTCCAATCTGTACTTATTATTTATAATCAGTCAACTTTCAAGCTATAGCTTTCCAAGCCATCAGGATGAATCACTTTTTCCAGCTTCAAACCAAATATCAATACAGAATTGGCCGGAATAGATGACTGACCTTGCGTACCATATCCAAGGGCCGCCGGAATATACAATTCCACCCGGTCACCTTCTTTCATATATTGCAATGCAGTAATCCAACCAACAATCAATCCGTCACCGAATACACCACTTGACTGTTTGGCCTGCAATGCAAAATGAGTAGGTACGTGTACCTCCGTATTCAAATCTCCTGTATAATTCTGATCGAACACAGTTCCGTTAATCAGCTTTCCCCGATAGTACACACTTACCGTATCTGTATATAAAGGAGAGATTCGATTACTTCCTTCTCCCACTTCCAGAACTTTCATGTATACAGAATCGTTCACACTGGGAGGAGTTTCAAATGGATTCGAACCCACCGAACTTCCTCCTAATCCTGGATTCAGTGAACCTCCATTCGAAATTTTATAATTACGCTTTATAACCCATTTTCCAACTTCATTAAGTTCGGGAATTTCGTTTGCACGGGCCACATCCGCAATGGAATCCAAATACCGTACATTACGGTCTCCCCAATTCGTATACGGATCTTCCACAGTAGTGTCTTCTGCACACGACATAAAGCCGAAAGAAAGAGTAAATAGCAGGGCAATCAGCCAAAATAGGTTCTTGTTCATGTAGTTTAATTTATTACTGCAATGTTTTCAGCAAGCTGGTGATGCTTACCTTGTCTGCAATGATATTATTCAAATCTGCAATAGCCACACGTTCCTGTTCCATAGTGTCACGGTTACGCAGAGTTACGCAGTTGTCTTCCAATGTCTGGTGGTCGATGGTGATACAGTACGGAGTACCGATGGCATCCTGACGACGGTAACGCTTTCCGATAGAATCTTTTTCATCGTACTGGCAGTTGAAGTGGAATTTCAGGTCGTTCACGATTTCACGAGCCTTTTCAGGCAGACCGTCTTTCTTTACCAACGGCATGACAGCCAGTTTCACCGGTGCCAAAGCTGCAGGCAATTTCAATACCACACGAGTTTCACCATTTTCCAGTTTTTCTTCATGATAAGCCGCACTCATCACGCTCAGGAACATACGGTCTACACCGATAGAAGTTTCGATGACATACGGAGTGTAGCTTTCGTTGATTTCCGGATCAAAGTACTTGATGCTCTTTCCTGAGAATTTTTCGTGCTGGCTCAAGTCAAAGTTAGTACGTGAGTGGATACCTTCTACTTCCTTGAATCCGAACGGCATCAGGAATTCAATATCCGTAGCTGCATTGGCATAGTGAGCCAGTTTTTCATGGTCATGATAACGATAGTGGTCGTCACCGAAGCCCAGTGCCTTATGCCATTTCAAACGGATTTCTTTCCATTTCTTGAACCAGTCAAGTTCTGTGCCCGGTTTTACGAAGAACTGCATTTCCATCTGTTCGAACTCACGCATACGGAAGATGAACTGACGAGCTACAATTTCATTACGGAAAGCCTTACCAATCTGTGCAATACCAAACGGAATCTTCATACGTCCTGTTTTCTGCACGTTCAGGTAGTTCACAAAAATACCCTGAGCAGTTTCCGGACGCAGGTATACCTTCATGGCACCGTCTGCAGTAGATCCCATTTCAGTGGTAAACATCAGGTTGAACTGACGAACTTCTGTCCAGTTCTTTGTACCAGAAATCGGACATACGATTTCTTCATCCAGAATAATCTGACGAAGTTCGGCCAGGTCGTTGGCATTCATAGCCTTTGAATAACGTTCATGCAATGCATCACGTTTTGCCTGATGTTCCAGCACACGTGCATTGGTACTACGGAACTCTTCTTCATTGAATGCTTCTCCGTATTTCTTGGCAGCCTTCGCTACTTCCTTATTGATTTTCTCGTCGTATTTAGCAATCTGATCTTCAATCAAGACATCGGCACGATAGCGCTTCTTTGAATCACGGTTGTCAATCAAAGGGTCATTGAAAGCATCTACGTGACCGGAAGCCTTCCAGATAGTAGGGTGCATGAAGATAGCAGAGTCAATACCTACGATGTTGTCGTGCAACAGCACCATGCTCTGCCACCAGTATTGTTTGATATTGTTTTTCAGTTCCACACCGTTCTGACCGTAATCATATACGGCTCCCAGCCCATCATAAATATCACTTGACGGGAATACAAAACCATATTCTTTACAATGTGAAACAAGTTTCTTGAAAACGTCTTCTTGTGCCATTTTTCCTATTATTTTGATTTTTTCTACTTAAATGTCTACTTAATAGGGCACAAAGATACAGATTTATCAATAAAAAAGCATGATAGGTGTATTAATTTATCTTATGAGTTATTTCTTCTCCCTTGCCTTATCCCATTCTATCACAAGTCCATCGTATGTCAAGAACACATTTTCCGGCAACTGTTCCTGCACTTCCGCATGCAAACCTATCTGATGGCTCATGTGAATAAAGTAGGTTTTTCCAGCTGCAATACGGGCTGTCTGCTCCAATGCTGCGGACAAAGACTGGTGCGTCCAATGGTATTCAATACGCAGAGCATTCATCACCAGACAATCTAATCCTTTCAGGTACGCGTATGAACTTTCAGGAAGATGCAGCATATCGGTAATCCAGGCCATACCTCCGATACGGAAGCCCATAATCGGAAGCTTTCCATGCATCACGCGGAAAGGAATTACTTCCACCTGATTTCCGGCTACATTAGAAACGACGAACGGTTCACCTTCTTTAATATAATTCAAGGGAATATGAGGTACACCGGGATAAAGGTTTTCCGTAAAGCAATAAGGCATGCGGTTCTTCAAACGAGTGGCAGTATAATCTTCCGCATACACCGGAATGTCACGAAACTGACAGAAAGGTCGCAAATCGTCCAGACCACCCACATGGTCATAATGTTCATGGGTAATCAGCACTCCGTCTATCGCACGAAAATCATTCAGCCGAAGCATCTGTTCGCGAAAATCCGGACCACAGTCGATAAGAATACGTACTCCGTTTACTTCTACCAGACCGGAACAGCGCAAACGGTTGTCACGCGGGTCGGAACTTGTACAGACCTTACAAGTACATCCCACCTGAGGCACTCCCGTAGACGTTCCGCTTCCTAATATTGTTATTTTCATTGTTTTACTCCAATAAAGTTCACTTCCGGATGAATGGCTACTCCAAATTTTTCTTTCACAGAACGAACGACTTCTTCTGCCAGCTTGACCACTTCACTTCCAGTAGCTCCTCCCAAATTCACCAGCACCAATGCCTGTTTGTCATGTACTCCGGCATTTCCCAACCGTTTACCCTTCCATCCGCAACGGTCAATCATCCATCCTGCAGGAATTTTTACACGGTCGTCACCTACTTTATAAAAAGGCATATCGGGATATTCCTTGAGCAAATCTTCGAATTGTGCAAGCGGTACAATGGGATTCATAAAGAAACTGCCGGCATTTCCAATCTTTTCCGGATCAGGAAGTTTCGCCTCACGGATACGTATAATCACACGACGAAGTTTTTCCAGTGACAATTCTCCTCCCTCCTTCTCCAGCTCGGACCGGATATTTCCATAATCCAGATGAAACTCCGGCTGTTTTTTCAGGCGATAAGTAACATAGGTCACAATGTAAAGCCCTTTCAACTCCCGTTTAAATACACTTTCACGGTACGCATATCCACACTCATCTTGCTTGAAAAGACGAGTGGTTCCATCATTCACCGCTACCGTTTCGACCGACACAATCAAATCCTTGGCTTCTACTCCATAGGCACCGATATTCTGTACTGCCGAAGCTCCTACCTCTCCAGGTATCAAAGACAGGTTCTCAGCACCATACCATCCTTGCTTGACAGTGTAGTCCACAAAGTCATCCCACACTTCACCGGCACCGACGCGTATCTCTACCCACTCGTCAGTTTCACTCACCACCTGCATTCCTTTAATGCCTGAATGCAAAACGATTCCTTGATAATCGGACACAAACAACAGATTACTTCCCCTTCCTACATGTAAAAGAGGAGTCTTTTGTGCTTTCCACTCTTTCAAAAAGTAGAGCAGTTCATTCACTGATTCATATTCCACGAAACGAGCTGCCTTTACATCCATTCCGAATGTATTATAAGGAAGCAATGAGTAATTTGTATAGTCTTTCATAATGCATCAATCGCTCAAATCTTCAAACCGGATAAGTTGCCAGATGTTTTCACGCCGTTCAAAATAGAGGGTATTACTAAAGCCGTTTCCAAAGCCTTTGAATTCTACTACCTTATAATCGGAATGTATATTTTCAGGCTGGCCATAGTGTACATTGGTCATTTTACCCTTGATCATCGGGGGACGAAAAGCAAACCATTGTCCCGGCTCCAGTGTGGTTTCTAATATCTGAAATTCATCTTCAGGGTCAGCCGTTACAAAATACAGAGGTTCATGCAGACGCTCCTGCTGGAAAAGTGAGTCGCGCGAAAAACGTTCATAGAAGGTATAGAAATCCTCTTTTCCATCGTGTTCTTCTGCCATTTTTTCTACATTAATGGCTTCGAGGAACCAGGAATCTTTTTTCCGCTCAAAATAATAACGCTTGATTTTTTTCTCTGTCAGAAAAATCCAGTCCACCTGTACGCTGTGCATACTGGTGTCCTTTTCCATTTCCATGTCCTCTTCCTTATCGAAAAGTACCGTGTACGCCTGCTCGCGACTAAATAAAGGATCGTGTTTCCACTCCTCTTTTTGAATACGCTTCACCTGTTTGCCTTTATACAATGAGAAAGGAAATACCACACGCGACCGCTGGAACTTTGCATCCGAAGCGAAATTATAGAAAAAGTCGGCAAAACTCTCGTCAGCCGAAGCAGGTATTTGTTCTTCCACCACAGTGGTATCCTGAATCGAATCAGGCAGAACTTTCATGGAATCAATTTGTTCTGTCAACGCGGCAAAAGGATCGACTTTCTTCTGTCCTCCCCCGCAAGATGCCATCAGCACCAGCAGACAGCACCCAATGATTAGTCTCTTCATTTGGTCTCCTCAAATATCGCCGCAAAAATACCTTTTTTTTCGTATCATTGTTTCATGAAACAAGAGTTTTCTTTTTTGTTGGATGAAAAACTGAATTTTTCAGTTTAAATCCTTACCTTTGCAAACAAAATAATTAAAGAAGAGATATGTTAGCAAAAATAGAACAGTTGCTTCAGGAAGTAAAAGGACTCACAGCGCAGAACCCAGAAGAACTGGAAGCGTTACGAATCAAATACCTGAGCAAAAAAGGTGCCATCAACGCACTGATGGCTGACTTCCGTAATGTACCTGCTGAACAGAAGAAAGAAGTAGGTATGAAATTAAATGAGTTGAAAAACCTTGCACAGGAACGGATTGCAACCTTAAAAGAAGCATTCGATAACCAGGACAACGGAGCTGCCGAACTTGACCTGACCCGTACAGCTTACCCGGTTAATCTTGGAACACGTCATCCGTTGACAATTGTCCGCAATGAAATCATCGACATTTTCAGCCGTATGGGCTTTACTATTGCCGACGGTCCGGAAGTAGAAGATGACTGGCATGTATTCTCTTCCATGAACTTTGCAGAAGACCATCCCGCACGCGACATGCAGGATACATTCTTCATTGAAAGTCACCCTGACATCATTCTTCGTACACACACCTCTTCTGTACAGAGCCGTGTAATGGAAGTTTCACAGCCTCCTATCCGTGTAATCTGTCCGGGACGTGTATATCGTAATGAAGCTATCAGCTACCGTGCACACTGTTTCTTCCATCAGGTAGAAGGTCTGTATATCGACAAAAACGTTTCATTTACAGACTTAAAACAGGTATTGCTGCAGTTTGCACAAGAAATGTTCGGTCCGGAAACTAAAATCCGTCTTCGTCCGTCTTACTTCCCGTTCACAGAACCCAGTGCTGAAATGGATATCAGCTGTGACATCTGTGGTGGCGAAGGCTGTCCGTTCTGTAAATATACCGGATGGGTAGAAATTTTGGGATGCGGTATGGTAGACCCGGCTGTACTGGAAGCAAACGGTATCGACAGTAAAGTCTACACCGGTTATGCATTCGGTATGGGAGTGGAACGTATCACCAACCTGAAATACAAAGTTAAAGACTTGCGTATGTTCTCTGAAAATGACACACGCTTCCTTGAAGAATTTGAATCAGCTAACTGATTTATCATAACATCATCATAAGAACACGGATTACACCGGAGGTATCGACTTCCTTAGTGTAATCCGTGTTTATCTATTCAAACCAGCCATCTCCCCTTTTTCTCTCGGCGAAATATGGAAAAAGAAAGACTTGTCACCCCGAGTTTCTGTGCCATTCTGGCTGCCAACTTCCTGCTCTATTTCGGATTTTGGCTCCTTACTCCCATCCTTCCGTTTTACTTGTCGGAAGTATTCCACACTTCACATACCGCTATTGGAGTCATTCTTTCCTGCTATACGATTTCCTCTTTATGTATCCGTCCCTTCTCCGGGTATATTCTGGATACATTTGCCCGGAAACCATTATACCTGCTGGCTTATTTCATTTTTACACTGATTTTTGCCGGCTATATGACTGCAACAGCGCTGACCTTATTCATTATCTTCCGCATTGTGCATGGATTTTCGTTCGGTATGGTTACGGTAGGGGGAAACACGCTGGTTATCGACATCATGCCGTCTTCCCGACGGGGAGAAGGATTGGGTTACTACGGACTGACCAATAACATTGCCATGTCTATCGGTCCCATGTTCGGTCTGTTTCTGCACAGTGGAGGTGCTTCTTATACGACTATTTTCTCGTATGCGCTCGGTTCATGTGTAATCGGATTTATAGCAGCTTGGACCGTCCGCACACCTTATAAGGCTCCAGTGAAGCGTGCCCCTATATCACTCGACCGCTTCATTCTGCTGAAAGGACTTCCTGCCGGATTCACCCTCCTGCTACTCTCCATTCCTTATGGAATGACTACCAACTACGTGGCTATATATGCGCAAGAAATAGGTATTACGGCAGAAACCGGATTCTTCTTTACGCTGATGGCTGTCGGCATGGCAGTGAGCCGCCTGTTCAGTGGCCGACTTGTCGACAAAGGATTAGTCACCAAAGTAATTGCGGCAGGATTGTATCTGGTAAGTGGATGTTACTTCGCCCTGACTGCATGCGGATGGCTGGTCAATTGGAATTTAGAACTGACTACGGGAATTTTCTTTCTGATTTCACTGCTATTAGGAATAGGATTTGGTACCATGTTTCCGGCTTACAATACCCTCTTTGTGAACTTAGCCCCCAACAGCCAGCGTGGCACAGCCACCAGCACCTACCTAACTTCATGGGATGTTGGTTTGGGTATAGGTATGCTTACTGGAGGATATTTGGCCGAAATAGCTACCTTCAAAATAGCCTACTTGTTCGGAGCCTCACTGACAGTAGTATCACTACTTTATTTCCACCTCAAAGCAGGGCCTCATTTTGAAAAGAACCGATTAAGATAAATCCGATTACTCTTTATACGTAAACACAAAGATATGCGACAAGCGATTGTTTACTTCCGTAAACTGTATAGAAAGAATAAAAGAGCGGAATAAATCGGCATGACGAATAAGGAATGGAGGAAGATATGAAGCAAACTGCTCTGGGGCAGCGGCCACTTTTTCCATATCAGTCACCATAATATAGGAAGCGTCACGCGATAAATTTGACACACACTCATCAAACAAGGTATGAGAAGGAGAGGCAATTACCTTGGAGATACAAGAGTCTACCCGTTCACGACCCGATACCACAAGCAAACTGTCCGACTCAGAAACCACAGGAACTGTATGTACAGCCTGCAACATACGGTCCAGACAATCAACTTGTTCTTCTTTCATCTGCCCGCTCAGATAGAATACTTCGCTGTTCAAATGAATGTCATATTCACTCCAGCTATGACAGGATTCTTTTCCTAAGAATGGAACGGAAGGTGTACGCCCATAAATTGTAATAAAGCTTGCAGGCTGAGGATGATGAATAGAAGTAAAAACAGAATCTTCACGAAGCGAATTATTGTCCTTTACCGCATCAATCACCTGTTCTATCAGCTTTTTCTGATAGCTGACCACCACCAGTCCATCTGTAGTGTACACTGACAGATATTTCGTAGAACTGAGCGGGTAAATCTCTATTTTCTTACCATGATAAGTTTCTTTCTTGGGTGTAAAATCAGCTCCATGCTTCCCTTTTACCGCCTCAATAAGCTGGTGTCTTCCTTCTTTTCCTATACGGAAATAAGCCACCACATCCATGGCAGTATGAGGACGATGAAAACTAATTACTACATGATTCATTTGATAGGAAAGCCCATGGGCTGCTGCAGAAGAATAGCGGCTCAAATCACTCAAGATGTCATTCATTAAGCCCGCACGATGAAGCGTATCCAACTGGGAAGAATATGCAGCCTGCGAAAAGACATGCATAAAATTATCAATGTTATCCGTTTCAAGAATACCCGCACAGTCTTTAGGAACAAATTCAAAAATATCCACACGGTTTTCCTTGTCGGCCATACTCAAACGGGCAAAACCATAAAAAGCAATCCCGATACAAAAAAGTACCACGGAAAGCACTACTCCCAATTTTATAACCGAACGAACTTGCATCACGTTTCACCAGTTTTTTGCAAAGATACACAAATTTCAACAATACGCAATAAATATTTAAAAGAATATAAGAAACAATAAGCCCGCATCGTGCGGTTCTTTCAGTTAAAGACAAGTCACTGCCTTTCAGTACTTCCCTTGCAGTACTCCAGTCCTTCCTAGGGAGGACTGCAATCCTCCCGTGAAAGGACTGCAGTCCTCCCCGGGAAGTACCGGTTTTAACTGAAAGAGCCGCCCTCAATGACTCGTTTCGCGAATACAGCCGGAACGAACGGTAAAAAAACAACAAACCCGCCGGCGGAACCAAGGATGCGCTTGTTTTATTCCGCTGGCGGGTTTGAATGCTCACTCCGCGTCAATCAATCTGTAAGTCCGGCATTCTTTACGGGTGTCATGATGAAAGAAAACTCATAGTCACCGTAAGGCAGGCGGTACTCAGGCTCTGTTATCGCTCCCCAACTGTTGACGCAACCCAGTCCCATCTGATCCTTGTCTATGAGAACATTCGTCAGGTCAGCCTCTTCCAGTTCTCCCGAGTGCCTCTGTATCTTTTCCGGTCCTTCGTCGAGCGACTCTATAGTGTAATGCAAAGCCGATGCAGAGAAAGGAGCATCTGCCACAAACTCCAGTCCGCAACCAGATTTATCGAGCTGTTTCCACCAGCGGATGTCTGTCTTGTTCCGTTTTCCTGAGGACGGATATACGGATAGAACTGTTCTTCTACGCTCTGATTGTAAATGCCCAGACCGGTATTATGGTTACGGTCCGCATAGTTTTCGCCGGGTCCTCTTCCGTAGTATGAAATACGGTCGAAAGACTTGGGCATAACCAGCCGCATACCGAATCTGAACAGGTCGGACACCTTGGCGTCTTTCCCGGCGGTCATCTTCTGGGAGACTTTTACAGCCCCTTTGTTATTTAGTCATCCCTTAAAAAGCCCATTTTTGCGAGATATTGTTCTGACACAGTATCTCGCAAATTTTTTGAAGTATGCACCAAAGAGCTTTCATGGCTCTTTTGAAGTTATAAGCCGCTGCCGCCAGAAGCGCGTTCACATTATCTCCCACCACACCCTTATAGAAGTTGCGGCCCAATCGGTAATCTGACTTTAAGTGACCTATTGTTACGTGAGTTCGGGATAAGAAAGTTCCCTTAAAAGTTGGTAATCACTGAATTATTTTGTATCTTTAAGTCTGACAAACAACAAATTACAAAATTAATAACAATGATTACCAATGATAAAATTACGGAAATTTTTTGTATTATTGATGAGTTTGATAAGAATTTTGATCTTGAATTGAAGAAAAATCTTCTTCCGGCCACTGATGCAAAGAAACATCGTAACAGGAAAGCCTCGCTTTCGGATAGTGAAATAATGACCATTCTTCTCCTTTTCCATTTCGGGACTTATCGTAATTTCAAGCACTATTATATTTGTTTTATTCGCGAACACATGAAAAGTGACTTCCCTAATGCGGTATCATATAACAGATTTGTAAAACTAGAACAACGCGTGTTCTTCAAACTTGTTTTCTTCCTCAAACTTTTTGCATTCGGAAGATGTACGGGTATAAGTTTTGTTGACAGCACTATGATACCGGTATGTCACAATCTAAGACGTTATGCCAACAAAGTATTCAAAGGTGCGGCAACCGATGGCAAAGGCACAATGGGATGGTGTCACGGATTCAAGCTTCATCTGCTGTGTAACGACAGAGGAGAAATTATAACATTTTGTCTTACAGGAGCGAATGTTGACGACAGAAATCCAAAGGTATGGAAAGTTCTAGCCAAAGAATTGTATGGCAAGGTCTTTGCAGACAGAGGATACATTTCTCCCAAGTTGTTTGACACCTTGTTTGATGACGGTATACAGCTCGTACATGGAATAAAGACGAACATGAAGAACAGGCTTATGTCCTTTTATGATAAAATGATGCTCAGAAAGAGATATATCATTGAGACTATCAACGACCTGCTCAAAAACAAAGCGCAGCTCGTGCATTCCAGACATCGGTCAATAACGAATTTTCTAGTAAACCTGGTGGCTGTGCTGGGAGCTTATTGTTTCTTTGAGAACAAACCGGAAGCACTGAAAGGATACTATATTGAGGAATCAAAACAAATGGAATTATTCTAAAACTTATCCCGAACTCAGGTATGAATGGAATAAATCTTTTTCCGGCTATTACGCCTTTGGGAAAGAATGGTTTCAAAAAGTCCGAGCAATTTATCATAGTCGTGATTCTCTTTAAGATTACGCTTCAGCTCCCTGACCAGTCTTCCGGCTATTGTACGCAAACGCCTGTCTGCCCTAAGGGCCTTTTTCCTGTTCCTGGGATGATTCCGGAAACGCTGGTCACGATAGATATCCTTCAGCACAAAGGTGTAGCTTTGACGCAGAGGAAGACCCAGCTTTTTCACAAGGCCAAGAACTTTTTTCACAATCTTCTTATGCAACTTTGCATCCGTAGGGTAAGTGATATTCTTTTCCTGGACTGTAGAATCAATAAAGGCCGTATCATGATGGTGGTCTTCATCATCCTCGTTATTCACACGGATGCTTTCCTGAAAGATAAGTTCAATTCCCTCCTCACCGATACGCTTGCGGAAATGAACCAGTTCTGAAGAGGCACACGGGACAGACGGAGTGAACTCCTGCATCCCACAAAAATACTGATAATAAGCGTTCTCGCTCCATTGTTCTACCAAAGACTCATCTGACAGATTACGAAGGTGCTTCAGGATGAGCAAACCACACATCAAACGGATTGGCTTGCCGGGACGACCGTTGTCCTGACAATACAAAGGTTGAAAAGCTGTTTCAAATTTTCTCCAATCTATTTTGTCGGCCAATTGGTAAAGTGGGTGCGATTGGTTCAGCATGTCAGACAGGTTGCTGAATAAGGAAGGGCTATTATTCGTATTTTTAATCATAAAATCTGCAAGTTTCTTGACATAAAGATAAGAAAACTTGCAGATTTATCAAAGATTTTTATAGATTAATTTACTGAATACCAATAGATAAAGATATTATTAAGGGACGACTATTTACCGATAGTAGAAGGCCTGCTTCCATCTATATGTCTTTTTTTAGTTTAAGGAAGCTCAACATAGCGCACAACCACGCATGCTATTCCGCACGTGGCAGTTCATTATTTTAGATACTAAGTCCATTAGTTCTACATATCCAGCACTAAGCGACTTAGCATTCATTAAACATTGCAGAGGTTAGCATACGGCTGTTTGTAACTCGCCAATAGCTATGAGGTGTGTCTTCCATTGATATGCAAACCAATCAAGTGCAGCATATTTCTTTAGGTTTGTTACTCCAGTCCTAACATTCTTCAATGATTTCCAAATACACATTCGTATACGTTGCCTTAACAATTCATTGGTTTCAAGACAAAAACGCTTTATCAATGCAAGATGGAAGTATCCTATCCATCCTCTTATGTAGTTCTTGAGTTTCTACTTCATAACCTAGTACCACAAATTACTAATTGGCTATTCTTTTAGCCTTGTTTTCATAGTCGTTTTGGATTTACGATGAACTATCAGGATGCATTGACCTTGCATAAAATAGAAAGTATAGCCCAGAAAAACGTGCACGGTACCAGAAATGGTACCACGCACGTTAATACGTATGGGAGAAGCTCTGTATCTACTCATTATCTGTCAATTCTGATATGCGATATTTCATTCGGCTTGTGGTTCAACATCTACGTTAAGAGTAAAGATAGAACGTCCGTTAAAGTCGGGATTCATCTTATCCTCAAGTCCCTTGTTATGCACATGATAATTAGCAATCAGAGCATAACCTTTAGCCTTACTATTGGTTTCCACTTCAACCATCAGCAAATCATAGTATGACCATGGATACTTTATCTTATCGGCAGTCCAGAAGAGTTCATAAGCATCTATTTCCAAAGGGTTTACTTTAGATTCTTTTATACGGCTTTCTATTGGCTTAGGCAATGGAGTTGTTTTATCTACAAACTTTCCATTCTTAATCTCGTAGAACCTTACTGTAAACGATTCATTAACAGGAGTTCCATCAGCCTTGTTCTTTACGTTAATCTGTATTGCATCAGCAAAATAATCACGCATTGTAGTATGTATAAGATATTCGTCCTTCTTTGCCAGTGTGGCGTTCATCACCTTCACCTCGTAATCGTTCCACAAGCTTTTTGGGTCGTCCGTAGGACCGTAGGGGTTATTCATATTACCGTATGGCGGTGTCAGTGTCAGCCCGTTGTTGAAAGGGTTGTCTTCAGCTTTCAGGTAGATTGGGTATGTATCTATGTTTCCCCTGAAGTGTCCCAATTCGTGTACAATGGAAGTTATACCGTTCTTAGAAGGATCAGTCAGATGGTCAACAAACTCATTAATGTTATTAGGATGTACAACAACTACGTTACCGATACCTTTCCATCCTCCCATACCACCACCGCCGTCACCTTCCTGTGCCACGAAGTTGTATGTCACTGCACAATGGAACTTTTCCGGATCAAGTTTACCTTTATTCACGAAGTATTCCACCGTTCCCCATTGATCGCATTCACTCGGGTCGAACACTAAGATGTCCTCCAGGTCGGGTCTGAACTCGTATTCACGTACCAATTTGTTTTCCTTGTCCAGTGCATTGAAACGCTCGTTTATTCCTTCCCACTGCGGTTTCAGGTTATCCTTAAACCATTGCATGTCACCATTTTTCTCTACCAAAGCCTCGCGGTCAATTATTATCTTTACGTTGAATATCAGCTTTTCACCGTCGTCATATCCTATCTTGTCGGGGTCAGTGCTGTTCACTTTGTCTTCAGTATCCGGCTTGGTTATTGCCGGTGTGTCATCATCGGAACATCCAGCCGTACCCACGAGTGTAAGCAGTGATAATGCCGCTGCGAAATAATATTTTCTTATCATAATCTTCTTGTTTTTTTAATGTATTAGTTAATAGCCCCATACTTCAAGTTCTGAAAGACGTATGTTCGTACCTGCATTGTGATTTTCATTTGTTAATGTTCCATCGGCAAAATTTGTAAGGAACGCTATTCTGACTTTAGAAATTGCTTTGCTCAGGGAGATTTCAATTTCTTCCGTACACGGATATTTAGACTGTTTCGTATATTCGGAGAATACATCATCAATCTCTTTCAGTTTTTCCCACGCATCGTTACTATATCCATAGATGGCAGCCTTCTTTGGTCTGTTCTGACTTGACGTTCTGAACTTTTCAAGAGAAAGCCCTATCTTCAGGTCTTCGGTCAGCGTTTTTTCAAATGTAACGTCAATATATATGCCATAGGTAGAGTCATAAACCTTGTCGGAGTATTTTGTTCCATATCCGTCATACCACATAGATTGCCATATAGTAGTCTTATTGCCATCAAACAATTTGTCCTTTTTGCCGTCACTGCTGTCTGTAAGTACGAATACATTTCCGTTATTTAGTGTTATCTTAGGAATACTGAAAACTTCTACAGGCACATACACCACCTTCTCGTCTGTACCGAAAGGCATTCCTGTACATTCCTTCATTTTCATGGGGAGAAGGTATGTCTTGTCTACCGTCAGATTTGCAAGTTCGTATGTTAATGTTAATGTGATCTCTGATTCTTCCTCTGTGAAATTCACCGTGCTGTATTCATAACATTCGTCTGGCAACAGCACATATTGTGTGCTGTTTTCAGTGTTGTATTCTTCCACAAGTGACTGCAAAACAGTCTGGTCTTCTTCGAATGTCACTCCGAATGTCCATCCCTGATTGTCTCTGTCGAGTGCGAGTGTGAAAGTAGAGGTAACGCTTGTGTTACCTGATGTCAAGTCTCCCTTGTAAACGCTTATTCGATCGTCAGTGTTACCCATGAACCTTACTGTTGGACGTGTAATTACCGGTTTCAGGATAAGTTGTCCTCTTTCACTGTCGATGTCGGCGTCCGAGGCTTCGAGTTTCAGCGGCAGCACGTAGTTCGATGCTTCCGGGTCAATTCCGGCAATAGAAGCTTTGAAAACAATTTCCGTCTGCTGCCTGCGCGCTTCCGTCGAGAAGCCGCTTAATTGCGGTGTGAGCGTGTAGTACTCCTCCGGCAGGATTGTAAATTTTGTCATGTTTTCCGTATTGTATGCCGAAAGTTCGTCAGCAGTAAGCACTCTCAGTGTCACGGTCTCTTCGGGGGTAATGCTGTTTCCCGCCCTAACGACGGTAATGGGGTACTTCACATCCTGTCCCAAAGTTATTACCGGAACGTTCTGCTGTCCGTAACGTCCGTCGCCGAGGTAGAACTTCTCTCCCACCACTTCTGTCACTTCCTCTTCGGGCAGTTCGGTACGTTCAAAGGGCACCCCGTCGTCTCCGCATGACGGGAGGAACGCTCCCATCATGCCTGTAAGCATTCCTGCCCATAATATGTTTCTTTTCATGTTTCTCTGTTGTTTTAAAGTTTTACTTATTTGTAGCCGAAAAGTTCAAGCTCTATCATGCCTATATTGTTGCAATACCATGATGTATAACCATCAGGTAACCACCATCCCAAATCGCCACACATGTCGTTACCATTTTTGTTTTTAAGCAATGCCAGACGGATTATTTTGTAATCACTTTCTGGTGATAATATTATTTCTCCCGTACTCCATTTGTTTTCTCCGTTACCTTGGAATGACGGGTATGCATTGGTTGTCCCAGCCACTTCGCTAAGGGAATTTTCATCCGCACCCATATAAACTTTCATTTCCTTGGGGTAGTTGTTTCCTGCCGAGGCGAATACGTTCAGATTCATGGTCTGTGCCGTTATGCCTGCTATGTCTATATCAACATACACTCCGTAATTAGGGTCGAATTTGATATTCGGCTTCTGTTCGCTCGGATAAGCGTACATGCTCTGCCACAAGTATTGGTCACCTATATTATTCTTAACCCCGTCAATAAGCCTATCCATTTTGGCATCTCCTCCATATTCCTCGGCATTACTTGTAAGCCTTCCGGCGAGATCAATCTGGTTGCTTACAGTCACTGGAATATATGCCACGCTTTCGCTGTCAATTTTGAAATTCATTCCAGTGCACGACTTAGGTATAACCGGCAATATATAGTCAGTGCCCGCATATAAGTTTGTTGCTTTGATTTCAACTTCCACATCTCGCCATGTAATCCATGTAGGATAGTCCAAAGTTGATGTCATTGTGTAACTTCCTTCTGGCATCAATATGTATTGCTTTCCCTCCGACTCATCGCTTGCGTTGAAGCGGTCAACGTATTCCTGCATTACCTTTCTGTCAGTTTCTATTTCCACCTTGAATGCCCAATTGTCGTTCAAAACATTCAGCCCCATTCTTACATTCATATCCTTGGTATAGTCTTCACCAAAACCCTCGTATATGCTTATTGTATTCTGTAATCCCGGTGTCTCCGGAGTTATTTTAGGAGTTGTTATCACCGGACGCAGGATAAGTTGGTTCTTTTCATCGTCCAGGCTTCCCGAAGAGTTTGTTATTTTGAGTGGAAGCACGTAGTCAATGGCATCGAAGTCAAGACCACTTTCTGCCAGTCCGCTCTTGAACACTATCTGCACTTCTTTCTTTGACTCTCCTGCTGTTAACTCGTATTCGGATGTGAACGAGTACCATTCTGCCGGCAGTGTCACCAACTCTTTATTGTTTGTCACGTTGTAGCGGTTCAGTTCCTCATCGGTCATCACGCTCAGTGTCACCTTGCTTGCCATGTCCGGGTCTGTTCCTCCTTTGCCTATGATTGTGGTGAACACCACATCGTTTCCTATGTTGAAGTATTCCACCTCCTGCAATCCATATTGCTCAATATAGCACACGGTGGAATATCCTTCGTATTCCAGGTTTACATCGCCGTCATTGCATGAGGTGGATAAAACAGTTGCTCCGCATAACAGAGATGCTATCAATAAATTCTTTTTCATAATTATGTCATTATTATCAGATTAATATCCGGGAGCCTGTACCATCTGCCTGTTTTTCTGTATTTCATCCTGATATGTAGGAGTGAGATACATTCGGTCTTCCCACTTGTACGGTTGGTTCACTTTTATTCTTGTATTGAAAACCTCGAACGACGGGTTTGTTACTGTTTCGGCATCCAATCCTTCACGTTTGCCTTCAGACAAGTATCTGTCGCCCATCACCCAGCGACGCACATCGTAGAATCGTTGTCCCTCTCCGAAGAATTCTATGAAGCGTTCGTTGCGTATCCAGTCCATAAGAGGATGTTCTGCAGTGAGGTCGCTCTCTGTCACGGGACGTAGTCCTGCACGTTCATGTACCATGTTCAGTGCCTCGAGGGCTTTTGGAGTGTTTCCTTCCATGGCATAACATTCTGCCAGATTCAGGTAGAGTTCGGACGTACGCATCAGCGGGCGCTGGAAGCGGGTGTTGCTCACCGAGCCGTTCGAAGCTATGGTGCGGTCCGGACGGATGAACTTCTGGCAGAGGAATCCTGTCACGCAGTGGTTACGAGCTTCCACATCGGGATTGTATCCCTGTCCTTCCTCACCGTCCTTTCCGGTCTTATCTCCCGCTTCCCTAAGGCGCAGGAACACCGGTTCCTCTTCTCGGCGTATCAGTGTGCCCCAGTCGCCGTTATCGAATGCCATCCAGGCATAGAAGCGAGGTTCTCTGTCCACAACGAGATTTATCAGGTCTTTCCTGTCGGCAGGAGCCTCCTCCCATCTTTTAAGTTCATTCTCGTTACCCCTGTCATAGAAGTTTCCGTCCTTGGTAAAGAAGCTTTCCATGCTGCCGAGGTAAGGCGAGTACCCGCTGTAACCGCTCACCCAGTTGCCGTCATTCTTTTTCAACACAAAGAGAGGCATCAGACAGTCTGCCATATAGTCACCGTCTTTCGAGAGCCCCCATATAAGTTCCGTGTTTCCTTCCTTCACCTGCGATGAAGAGAGCCAGCGGAAGAAGATTACCCTTTTCTTGAACTCGTCATCCACCGGTGTTGTGGAAGGTATATACAGTTTGTCAAGCATTTTCTGTGTGGTAAGGCTCGTGAAGTTTTGGTCATACCGGCAAAGCACATGTCCCGCATCATTTGCCACTTCTATCGCTTCCTCACAAGCAATACGGGCGCGTTCCCACTTCTTTGGATCGTATTCCTTGCTCACCAGATCATATCCGTAATCCACACCGCCGTAGCTGCTTGTCACCTTGTTCTTCCAGTTGGAGTAAGGAAACTTTCCGTTCCAGAGGTCGGAAGCTGCATATAGCAGCACCCTTGCCTTCAGTCCGTATGCAATGGACTCTGTGACACGTCCTCTTTCTGTCTCTTCCCTTGATGGCGGAAGTGCCTTACTTTCTATCACTTCATCGAGCAAATCTACAATGTAGTTAGTCACTGCGTCATAGTGCGAGCGTCCCCTATATTCGGTGTCCGGCACGTCTTGGTCTATCAACTTGTCGTTTATGGGACACGGTCCGTAAAAGCGCAGCAGCTCAAAGTGGTAGTAGGCTATCATAAACTTCGCTTCAGCAGACCATTCCTTTTTCAACTCGTCGCTCACTCCAATTGCGTCGGGCAGTTTCTGAAGGAAAAGATGGCAGTTTCCTATTCCGTCGTAATAACGGTTCCACCTCTGGTCGTTTCCGCTGTTTGCGGCTGTTATGTTGCCGTACGCAAAACTAAGTGCCGTACCTCCCCATACTTGTGGTATGGCAAACTCGTCCGCCGAAGCCAGAGTGGTGTTATATTCAATAGGGTTTTGTATGAAGGCATAGCATGAGTAAAGGAACTTCTCTGTCTCCACTGCATTCGATACGGCATCTTCGAGTGTTATCTGTTCCGGCGGAACTACATCAAGGAAGTTGCATCCGGCTGCCATAAATCCGGTGGCCAATGTAAGTGCGCCACCCATAGTCTTTATATTATTGATGAATTTCATGATTTTACTTAAGTTAGTGGTTTTATAGATTTAACTGAAGTCCGATGTTGAACGTGCGTTGCAGCGGATATGAGTTCCACGACAGTTCCGGATCCCATTCCTTGAAGGGACTGAACACTGCGAGGTTGTCACCTGTGAGGTAAATGCGTCCGTACTTGAAAGTGTATCCTATTTCCAGCTGTTTGAAGCGCAGGAAGTTACCGTTGCGCAACCAGTATGTGCTGTTCACCCTGTTATTTTTGTTCATTTCCTTGTCCGCAGCCAATCTCGGATATTTGGCATTCGGGTTCGGGTTTGATTCCGACCAATAGTCATCGGCTATGAACTGGAACACGTTGTATTTATTCTGTCCAAAGGGGTGAATATCGCCCATCCATATCTTACGCATTGCCGAACCGTTAAAGAATACACCCAAGTCGAATTTCTTCCATTTAAGGGTGAGTCCGAAACCATACTGTATTCTCGGTGTTCCTCCATATTCGGAGATATATGCCTGGTCAAAGTCATTGATTATACCGTCGCCGTTCAGGTCACGGTACTTGATGTCGCCCACCATCGGGTCGCTTCCCAAGTCCTGTCGGGCGTGTGACGCTATTTCATCCTCACTTGTAAACAAACCTTCGGCTATGTAACCGTACATTGTGCTTAGAGGACGACCGGTCTCTACCTGCCATGGATATTCCTTGTAGCCTTCGTCCTTGTATTCATATTCGTTTTCGTTGTACGAGAAATTTCCGCGAAAATCGAGCGTAAGATCTTTACCTATGTTCTGCGTGTATGTGGTGCTGAATTCGTATCCCCAGTTGTTCACCCTACCGATGTTGCTCCATGGAACAGCATCCTTATAACCTAATGAGTTAGGCCATGAAGCACGGCGCATCAGAATATCATAACGTTTCTCGTAGAAGTAATCGAACACCATAGTCCAGTTGCGGAACAGTGTCAGGTCTACACCTATGTCAAGTTTCTTTGCGTGTTCCCAGCAAGCATTCTGTACTGCAAACATCTGTACCAGCGGACCCTTGTAAGTCACCTGATATTCATCACCTGTTGTGAATCCCTGTCTGTCTGAGTCCAGCACTACCTTGTCAAGGTAGAAGTAACGGAAGTTTTCCGAACCTCCGGCAGGAGTGTAATTTGCTCCGTCGCTACCAACAAGACCATATGATCCACGGAGTTTAAAGTTGTCCACCACGCTTGTGAGCGGTTTAAAAAACTCTTCATTGCTCACAACCCAACCTAAAGATATAGCAGGGAAAAACTCGAAACGATCTTCTCTTGCCAGACGGTCGGAGCCGTTGTAACCGAAGTTTACTTCTGCAAGATAACGCTGTCCATAGTCGTAAGTGAAACGTCCTGACAGACCCTGATTGCGCTGCGGATAGATGTTGTCCCTGTAGTCCCTCTGCATATACATGAGCATACCTCCCACGTTGTGCAGTCCGAACTGACGCTGGTAGTTTGCCTGAAACTGTAGTGTGATGGTACGGTTCCCAGAGCGGTATGGACCGCTTGTCACCATGTAGTCGCTACCATCGGTGTTAAGTCTGTAAGTGGTGAAATCAGTAGGATTCGCCGGGTCATAGCTTCCGGGTTCCACTCCGTAGTAGAAAGGCTTGATGCTCCTGTTGTAGTTCATTCTGGAATAGTTCTTGAAGTTTATCAGAGCATTTACCGACAGTCCTTTAGTGAGGAACTTCAAATCCTGCTCAATCCTCAGTGTGGTATTCACAGCATTGACATCCTCTTCCTTAAAATTATTGACCATGTTTGCCAGTGGGTTTGTGTAAAGGGTCGTATTCGAGAATATTGCGTTACCAAAACGCACGTGCGAATCTCCTTCTTCTGCAGGGAACATTGCCGGAAACAGCACAGGGTTTGTATACAGCGTTTGCTGGAAAATGCTGGCTGTAGAGTTGTTAGGACCTTTCTTATTCCTTATCTGCGCATTCATGTTCAGGCGCAGCTTGGTGGTAGGTGTCACCTTCACTCCAATGTTGCTCTGGAAGTTGTATGCCATGTTGTTGATGTTGCTGTCCCATGAGTACATCTTCGGCGAGTCAAGCAGACCTGAATCGTGGTTCACATTCAAGCTGATGTAGTATGTCACCCTCGAACCACCACCCTGCACGTTGATGTTGGCACGCTGACTCATCGCCATGTTCTTGAAGAGCAGGTCTCTCCAGTCCACGTCCGGATAGATATACGGGTTCACTCCCTTTCTGGTGTTTTCTATCTCAAGAGGAGTGTAGAGGTCGCCCGCCGTTCCTCTTGTGGTAAGACCTTCGTTGTACATCTCCATCCATGTGGCTCCGTCGACAAACTCCGGGAAGTTCATCGGTGATTGGAAAGAGTTTTCAAGAGTCACGTTTATCTTAGTCTTAGAGTTTTCCACTCCATTTTTTGTTGTGATGAGCATCACACCATTTGCACCTCGCGATCCGTAAATAGCAGTGGCTGAAGCATCTTTCAGAATAGAAAAACTCTCAATTGTTTCTGCAGGAATATTATTCAGATCAGTAGCATCTATTTCCACATCATCAAGCATTATAAGCGGCTCTGTACGTCCTCCGAAAGTAGATATACCACGAATATAGAAGCTTGATGCAGAACCAGGTTCTCCACTTGTAGTATTTACCATAACACCAGCAAGACGTCCGGCAAGACCAGCAGTTAATGAAGAACTCGGAACCTTAAGAGAAGAACCCTTTACAGAAGATATGGAACCCGTCACACTGATCTTCTTCTGAGTACCGGAACCTACGATTACCACTTCGTCCAGAACCTCGTTGTCCGAGGAAAGCTTGATGTTTATCACACCGAGGTCTTCCACAGGCACTTCACGTGTCTTGTAACCTATGTAAGAAACCACAAGGACATCCCTACTGCTGTTTACGGGAATTGAGAAATGACCGTCAATGTCGGAAATCACACCTGTGGTTGTTCCCTTGAGGAGGATGTTTGCTCCGATGATTGTCGTGCCGTCCACCGCATCGGTAATTGTACCGGTAACCACA
>ERZ772900.637-NODE-637-length-36685-cov-4.591073_pt1 | contig 36685 bp, 39 predicted proteins | sample MGYA00512124_ERZ772900 | MGnify/ENA primary metagenome ERZ772900 (study PRJEB29015, sample SAMEA2737716) | human gut metagenome | biome: human gut; feature: human-associated habitat; material: faeces | place: China | collected 2012 ... | reverse complement strand
GCCGTGGCGGCGCGGCCTCGAATGTATTCCATTCGAGAGGGGGGTATCGAAAAAAGTTTCAAAGGAACTTTTCTCGTATATAGGGGGGACGGAGTCCCTCCTATACATTTTACATCATGTTCTCGAAGATCTCGATCTTCTTGGAGTCAGCGGTCAGAGTTACGACTGCCTTCTTGATGTCGGGGCGCTTGCCGACGTGGACGCCCATGCGCTTCCACTTGCCCGGCAGCTTGATGGTGTTGACCTTAGCGACCTTGACGCCGAAGATTTCCTCAACGGCCTTCTTGATCTCGATCTTGCCTGCGTCAACAGCAACCTCGAAGGTGTACTTGTTGTCCTGTGCACCCATCATGGAACGCTCGGTGATAACCGGCTTCTTGATAATGTCGTATGCGAACTTCATTATGCGTATACCTCCTGAAGCTTCTCAATTGCTGCCTTGTCGATGATGAACTTGTCAGCATTGAGGATCTCGTATACATTGAGGGTGGACGCGATCGTGGTGCGAACGCCCGGGACGTTAGCCGCAGACTTAACTACGTTTACGCGAACCTCCGGGGTAACGACCAGGCTCTTGCCGGTTGCCTCGATTGCATTGAGGAAGCCAACGAAGTTCTTGGTCTTGATCTCGCCCATGTCCAGACCGTCGATGACGATGATCTCGCCTGCTGCTGCCTTAGCGGACAGAGCGGAGAGCATTGCCAGACGCTTGGTCTTCTTGGTCAGGCTATAGTTGTAGGAACGCGGCTTCGGGCCGAGGGCAATACCGCCGTGGGTCCACTGCGGAGAGCGGATAGAACCCTGACGGGCGCGGCCGGTGCCCTTCTGGCGCCACGGCTTGATGCCGCCGCCGCGAACCTCTGCACGGGTCAGCGTGGACTGAGTGCCCTGACGCTGGTTAGCCAGGTAATTCTTTACTGCAGCGTGTACGACAGTCATGTTCGGCTCGATACCGAAAACAGCTGCGTTCAGCTCCATTTCGCCGGTCTTCTTACCGGTCATATCAAAAACTGCTACTGTAGGCATGAGTTGCTCCTCCTTCCCTTACTTTCTTGCGGATGCCTTCTGCGGGTTCTTGCTGACGCCAGCCTCGCCCTTGACAAGCTTGTTGTTCTTAACGGTGTTCTTCAGAACGACGATGCCGCCCTTCGGACCCGGAACTGCGCCGCAGACAGCGATGAGGTTGAGCTCAGCGTCTACCTTGACAACGTCCAGGTTCTGAACGGTAACCTGCTCAGCACCCATGTGACCAGGCATCATTTTGCCCTTCATGATCTTGGAAGGATCAGAGCACGCGCCCATGGAACCAGCGTGACGGTGAACCGGGCCGGTACCGTGGGTCTCCTTCAGACGGGAAGCGTTGAAACGCTTGATAACGCCTGCGTAGCCCTTGCCCTTGGAAGTGCCGGTGACGTCTACGAAGTCGCCCTCAACGAACATGTCAGCCTTGACAACGTCGCCGAGCTGGAACATCGTGCAGTCCTCGAAACGGAACTCCTTCAGGTACTTCTTCAGGGAGTCGCCAGCCTTCTTCAGGTGACCCTTCTGGGGCTTGTTCAGGCGAGCTTCCTTTACATCCTCAAAACCGAACTGAACTGCATTGTAGCCGTCCTTCTCTTCGGTCTTGAGCTGAGTTACAACGCAAGGACCTGCTTCGATTACGGTGCAGGGGATAACCTTGCCGTCAGCGTTGAAGATCTGGGTCATGCCGACCTTCTTGCCGATGATTGCTTTGTTCAGCATTTTGTTTTTCCTCCTTAAAGGTTATTGGTTGACGGCATTTAACCGCCAACATGACCTCGCCGCGCGTGTCGCGGCAGGGCTTTCAAATCTCCGGCGGGTTAATCCGGCGATTTGTAAACTTGTTTTGTGCAATCGCCCTTGCGGCGATTGCGTTCGCGTCCCGCTCTTTAGATTAGAGCTTGACCTCGAACTCAACGCCGGCCGGCAGATCCAGGGTGGTCAGAGCCTCGATGGTAGCCTGGTTCGGGTTGATGATGTCGATCAGACGCTTGTGAGTGCGGCGCTCGAACTGCTCGCGGGAGTCCTTGTACTTGTGAACTGCGCGCAGGATGGTTACGATCTGCTTCTCGGTCGGCAGCGGGATCGGGCCGGAAACCTTCGCGCCGTTGCGCTTAGCGGTCTCGATGATCTTCTCTGCGGACTGGTCGATCAGCTCGTGATCATACGCCTTCAGGCGAATGCGGATTTTCTGTGCGTTTGCCATTGTGGAATATCCTCCTCGTATGTGTGCCATACATTAAAATAATGTTTTGACTCGCTACGGAGAGAAACTGCAACTCCGCCGCGCGTATCGCGAACGGACATGAAAATAACCGGGCACACTTACAGTGTAACGATCCGGTCACAATTAAAAAACGTAAGTGGTTCGTGCCATCGGCTTTGCGGCGCATCTGCCGCGAGTCCCGAATTTACGCAGGAACATTGCGTTTTGCCGAGGCCCTGTGCCTCAGCTGATAGCAGTTATCTCAACCGCCCGATTGTCGGACCTACTCCGCCGAAGTTACCTGCTTCCTGGAGCAGCAATCTCCGGCATCATCGCGTTGTCTGCGGTGTCTCTCGCAGAACCTTAACTATATTACTATATCCTCGGCATTCTGTCAAGGGGATTTCACGAAATTTACGAGATTTTTTTGTGCAGGCTGACAGCCCTTCGCCTGCCGCCCTCCGGCGTGCGGCGCGCTCTATATATAATAGGTATGGCCTCGCGCGGCGCTTTTCTTTTTCTGCGTTTTATTTTCCGCACTTTTTACGGGATTTTCGACGTTTTTCACGCATCTTTCCAGAAAAATCCGCTCATTTTCGCTCTGTTACCATTCTGCAAGTTGCATTCCCTGTGATGTTATGGTAGAATAAACCGTAAATCAAATCTGGAGGGACACTATGCAGATCGGAACGGTAAAAATTGACGGACGGCTCGTACTCGCGCCGATGGCAGGCGTGACCGACCTCGCCTTCCGCCGCATCTGCCGCGAGCACGGCGCGGCTCTGACCGTGACCGAGATGGTCTCGACCAAGGCGCTGTGCTATCAGGACAGGAAAACGCCGCGTCTGCTCGAGCTTGCGCCGGACGAGCATCCGGCCGCCGCGCAGATCTTCGGCCACGAACCGGAGACCATGGCGGAGGGCGCGCGCATCGCGCTCGAAAAATCCGGCTGCGACATCATCGACATCAACATGGGCTGCCCTGCTCCGAAGATTGCCGGCAACGGCGACGGCTCGGCGCTCATGCGCGACCTGCCGCTCGCCTCGCGCGTCATCGAAGCGGTCGTCAAGGCCGTGAACGTCCCCGTTACCGTCAAATTCCGCAAGGGATGGGACGAGAAAAGCGTCAACTGCGTCGAATTCGCCCGTATGGCGGAGCAGTCCGGCGCAGCCGCCATCGCGGTCCACGGCCGCACCCGTGCGCAGCAGTACAGCGGCTGTGCTGACTGGGACGCGATCCGTGCGGTCAGGCAGGCGGTCTCCATCCCCGTCATCGCCAACGGCGATGTCGCCGTCCCGGAGGACGCAGTACGCATCCTCGAATATACCGGCGCGGACGGCGCGATGATCGGGCGCGGCGCACTCGGTGATCCGTGGATCTTCGAACGTGCGAACGCGCTTCTCGAAACCGGCATCTGCCCTCCCCTGCCGCCGTTTGCCGTGCGCATGGATACTGCCGTGCGGCAGATCGAGCTTGCCGCCGCGCAGAAGGGCGAGCACATCGCCATGCTCGAGGCGAGACGGCACGTCAACTGCTATCTCAAGCAGCAGAGCGGCCTCAAGACCTTCAAAAACCGCATCTGCACCCTCGAGCGTCTCGAGCAGCTCTACGAGATCGTCGAGGAGCTCAAACAGACCGTCTCTGAGGAATGACACCCGAAAGGAGGGAGCACGGGTTGGACGACAAGCATATTCTGGCAAGGGCGCGTCGCGGCGAGCTGGACGCCTTCGAGGAGCTCGTGCGCCGCTACGAAAAGCGCGTCTATGTCATTGCGCTGCGCTCCTCCGGCAATCCCGAGGACGCCGCCGACATCACGCAGGAGGTTTTTCTGCGTGCGTGGCGTTCGATCGAGAATTTCCGCGGCGACAGCGGCTTTTCGACCTGGCTGTTCCGCATCACCATGAACATCTGCGTCGATCATGCGCGCCACCGGCAGGCGCAGCCGCAGACCACAACGCTGACGACCGAGGATGACGAGGAGCGTCCCATCCACGATACCGCTCCCACGCCCGAGGAGCAGCTCGACAACCGGGAGCTGGGGCGCGAGCTTGCCGCCGCGCTCGCCGAGATCAGCGAGGAGCACCGCCGCATCGTGCTGCTGCGCGATGTTTCCGGCATGAGCTATTCCGAGATCGCAGAAATCCTCGAGATCAGCGAAGGTACGGTAAAATCGCGGCTTGCGCGCGCACGCATTGCCCTGCGCAGGATTTTGCTGCAAAGAGGGAACATTCTGCCGCCCGCTCCGTCTAACCATGAGAAAGGAGGCGAGACGCATGAATGATGAAGAATATTTCGAACAGCTCTGCTCGAACAGCGTGGACGGCACGCTGACCGACAGCGAACGTGAAAAGCTCGAGGCGCATCTTGCAGAGTGCCCTTCGTGCGCCGCGCTGCTGCGTGATCTCCGGGAGATGCGCGCACTCTTTGCACAGGAAGCCGAGGCGCCGGACAGCCTCCATGACGGGATCATGGAGCAGCTGCGGCAGGAGACCAAGCTGCACGTCGTTCAGCCGGAAAAGCCGGTGCGCCGCATGCCGGTGTTCACCATGGTCGGCGTTGCCGCGGCGGTCGTGCTCGTTGTACTCGGCGGCGGTCTGATGCCGTCGTTCAGCACGGTCGGAAGCGGCAGCTCCGGTGCGTCGGCAGACGCCGGTGACGCGGTGGCCGCTGTGACTGCGGACAGCTATTCCGACGATGCAGGCGCGGCGTCCGACGGCGCCGCCGCAGATATCGCAGAGGCGGCTGAAAATGCGGGCGTGAACAGCGCATCACGCAGCGTCCCCGAAACCGCCGTGCAGGGCACGAGTGATATTGCCGCAGGCGGCAGCGCGTCAGGCGAGACCGCGCCGCAGACGGCCGCAGAGGAGGATACGCCCTCTGTCTTCTCCCTCCCTGAAGCTGACAGCAGCACCGCCGCGCAGAGCGGCGGCATATCCGGCCGCGCGATCTCGGACGGCGATTCCGCCGGCATCGTTCCCGCCGAGGATACCGGCGCGCTCACGCTCCCCGAGGCGGTACGCGGACTGCGCATCGCACACTGCTATATCGCAGACGGCGGCGAGCTGCCCGAGCCTGACGGCAAACTGCTGTATTCAGACAGCAGCGCGGCATGGTTCCAGCTCGACAACAACATGTCTACGCTTCAGAACACACTGAACGCGCTCGAAAAGTCCGGCTGCACCGTGACCGCCTATGAGGACATCGGTCTGACGCTCGACAGCAGGGCCGACTCGTGGCTGCTCATCGTTCGAAACTGAAAAACAGGTGTGACGCCATTTTCTCGGCATCACACCTGTTTTTATTTTGACTGTCTCACATCACCAGCGTGAGTATCCTGTCGCTGAACAGATACCCGGCGGAGATGAGCGCGGTATTCCACGCCGCGATGCCGATGGCCGACCAGCCGACGAACCACTTGACCGGCATGCGGATGAGACCGGCCGGAATGGAAACGATCGTGCGGAGCATCGGGATGATGCGGCAGAGCGCAAGTCCGCGTCCATGCTGCGCGTCGATGAATTCATGGCATTTCTGCACGAACGAGCGGAATTTCCTGCTCTTTCCGAACAGCTTTTCCATGATCGGCTCACCGCCCCAGTAGCAAAGGCCGTAAATGACCAGACTGCCGAGCAGTCCGGAAGCAACGCTCAGCACGAGCGTCAGCGGCAGCGACAGGCTGCTCTGCGCGATGAGCACGCCGATGCACGGCATGATGACGCCCGCCGGAAAGCCGGGCAGATTCATGTATTCACAGAAGATCACGCCGCAGACCAGGAGCAGTCCGTACTGATGAAAAAGTTCAAAAAATGCAGCAGCTGTCATGGTGCCTCGCCTGCCTTTCCTGCTGTCCGTTTTGTGTGGAATATAGTATACCGCTCTGCGCAGCCTCATGCAAGGCCGGCAGAGCGGTGTTTGCAATAAGTTCACAATTCAGACGCGGTATTTGCCGCGTTCGATCGGGCCGAACAGCCAGACAAGCAGGCGGTGCAGCAGTGCGAACAGACCTTCACGGGTATTTGCTTTCATGATAATTCCTCCCTTTTATCACTGTGCGGCGGTCTCTATCCCTTGTACCTACAGTATACCTCGAAAGTCCCTGTCATTTCCCTCACAAAACCGTGAAATTTTTCTTAATTTTTTATGAAGTCGGCTCGTCGTCCTCCGCCGCGCCGAGCACGCGCTCGGTTTCCGCCTCGGAGAGCTCGGTGACGCTCTTGAGACGGCGGCGGATGGCGCGCGTTCTCGTGCCGACCAGCTTGTCCAGCTCGCGGCTCGCCTGATCGAGACGGTTCTGCGTCTGCGTCAGGCAGGTCTCGAACTTGTCGAATTCGGTCTTGACCGCGCCCAGAACGTTCCACACCTCGCCCGAGCGCTTCTGGATGGCGATCGTGCGGAACGACATCTGAAGGCTGTTCAGCAGCGCCGCCATCGTGCTCGGGCCGGCGATATTGACATGATAATCGCGCTGGAGGATCTCGACCATGCCGCGCTGCACCGCCTCCGCATACAGCCCCTCAAACGGCAGGAACATGATGCCGAATTCCGTGGTGTACGGCGGTGCGAGATATTTGTCGCGGATGTCCTTCGCCTCGCTCCGGAGCGTCAGAATGAGCTGCTTCGCGCAGGCGTCGATCTGCTCGCGCGAGCCGCTCTCATAGGCATCGCGCAGCGCGCCGTAGGTGTCGCCCGGGAACTTGGAGTCGATCGGCAGCCAGACCGCGCCGCCGTCCTCCGCCGGAAGGCGTACGGCGAACTCGACAACGTTGCGGCTGCCGGGCACGGTCGCGACGTTTTCCGCGTACTGCTCGGGCGCGAGGATGTCGGACAGGATCGCGCCGAGCTGGATCTCGCCCACGATACCGCGGTTTTTGACGTTTGTCAGCACCTTTTTAAGGTCGCCCACGCCCTGTGCGAGCGTCTGCATCTCGCCGAGACCGCGGTAAACCTGCTCAAGGCGCTCATTTACCAGACGAAAGGACTCGTTCATGCGGTCGGACAGTGTTTTTTGTAGCTTTTCGTCCACAATGCCGCGCATTTCGTCCAGCTTTTTGTTGTTGTCCTCGCGCAGCTCGCGCAGATTGCCGTCCACGGCGGCGCGGATGCCGTCGAGCTGCTGCGAAGTTTCGACCGAAAAGCCGTGCAGGCGTTTTTCAAAGCGGTCGAGCTGGCCGGAGACCGACCGGTCCATCGCCGCAAGGCGGCTGTCCTGTGCTTCGCGGCCCTCGCGCAGATTCTGCGTGACAAGCGCGCCGAGCGCAGAGATCGCGCCGCTGTCGGTCGTTTTCGGCGGCTGCACCGGCTTTCGCGCGAGCAGGATGATGACGAGCACGAGCAGAACGGCCACGAGTGCGAGTGTGATGACGGGAATGAGTTCCATTTGGTTTTCCTTTCGCTGAAACAGGGATTAACGAAGGACGCCGAGATCCTTCGCGATGCGCTGCATGTCCTCGTCGGTCTCGGCGATGACGTCCGCGCAGTGCTTGAGGTCGTCCGACAGATTGGGCGGCACCTCAACGTCGGATTTGTAGCGCAGCTGATGCTCGAGGCTCGCCCAGAAATCCATCGCGATCGTGCGCAGCTGAAGCTCGATGCGCACCGGGACTGTGCGCTCGGACAGAAAGATCGGCACCTCAAGGATCAGATGCAGGCTGCGGTAGCCGTTCGGCTTGGGACTGCTGATATAGTCCTTTTTCTCGATGAGCGTCAGATCGCTCTGCCGCATGAGCATGTCCGCTACGGTATAAATATCCTGAATGAACGGACAGATCACGCGGATGCCGCCGATGTCGTTCAGGTTGTCCATCATGGACTGAAGCGTCACCGGAAAGCCGCGTCGCTTGAGCTTGCCCACAATGCTGCGCGGCGTTTTGATGCGGCTCTTGATCGCGTTGATCGGGCTCGGCTTGCCCGAAATGCGCGACTCGTCCGCCAGAATGTCCAGTTTGGTCTTGATCTCACGAATGCCGGACTCATACAGCATCATAACCTGCTGAAGCTGCATCGCAGACTCGACCAGTGTCTCTTCATCATGTTCGGAAAGTCTGTCGATCGCAAAAAAATCCGCCAGATCCATGTTATCTCCTCCTGTTCTCGTTCTCTGTCTTCAGTATAACATATATCCTGTTATCATTCAATGTCAGCACGGATACAATCTACCAGATATTGTGTTCTTACCGTACACCGCCGCGCAAAACTGCACGGAAACCGCACAGTCGGTAAATCTCTGTCCCCGTCCGGTGATGCCGTCCATGCGGGGCGAGAAAGGGGTTGACAAAGCGTCGGCAACGGGCTATACTAAGTTTTATCGAAGCTGTAGAAAAAGGAGAAAATCACTATGACCGTATCTCGAATGTCCATGTGCATGATGCGTGATTTTGCTCGTTTTTCTGCCAGAAGGCTCCGCTGAGAGCACGGCGCAGACGGGCCGCTTGTCATGCGGCGCGGTATAAACAGGAAAACGAGCGGAAAGCAGAAAAAAGCTTTCCGCTTTTATTTTTTCAGAACACATTTTTCATGTCAGGAGGAATGAACTTGGAACAGGACGCTATCGTTCGCATCCGAAGTCTCAACAAAACATTCACCGGCAGAGCCGGCAGGGTCACGGCGCTCGACGGCATCGACCTCGACATCCGCCGCGGCGAAATTTTCGGTATCATCGGTCTGTCCGGTGCAGGCAAATCCACGCTCGTGCGCTGCATCAACTTTCTCGAAAAGCCGACCGCAGGCACCGTCACCGTGGACGGTCAGGAGCTCGGCAGTCTCTCGAAAAAGCAGCTGCTCGAGGCGCGCCGCTCGATGGGCATGATCTTTCAGCAGTTCAACCTGCTCCAGCAGCGCACCGCGCTCCAGAATATCTGCTTCCCGCTCGAGATCGCGGGAACGAGCAAGGCGGACGCAGAAAAGCGCGCGAAGGAGCTGCTCGAGATCGTCGGCCTCTCCGACCGCGCGGGTAACTATCCGTCTCAGCTCTCCGGCGGTCAGCAGCAGCGCGTCGCCATCGCCCGTGCGCTCGCGACCAGTCCGAAGATCCTGCTTTGCGACGAGGCGACCAGCGCGCTCGACCCGACGACCACCCGCTCGATCCTCGCCCTGCTCAAGGAGATCAACCGGACCCTCGGCATCACCATCATCGTCATCACGCACGAGATGGCGGTCATCGAGGAGATCTGCCAGCGCGTCGCCATCATCGACTCCAGCCGCATCGCTGAGGTCGGCGCGGTAGACGACGTTTTCACCCGTCCGCAGTCCGCCATGGCAAAGCAGCTCATCTATCCGGACGGAAAGCGCCGCGCCCTCGCGACCGGAAAGCACTACTGCCGCATCGTATTCGACGGCAATTCCTCGTTCGAGCCGGTCGTCTCCAATATGGTGCTCGAGTGCAAGGCGCCGGTCAACATCATGTTCGCGGACACCAAGAACATCGACGGAAAGGCCTACGGCCAGATGATTTTACAGCTGCCCGAGGACGAGCGCGCCGCCAAGCGCGCCCTTGCCTATCTGGAAACGCAGAACGTACACACAGAGGAGGTAGACGCAAATGCTGCCGTTTAATGTCTGGGCGCAGAGCCTTTGGGAGACCCTTTACATGGTCATCCTGTCCACCGCCATCTCTTATCTGATCGGCCTGCCGCTCGGTCTGACGCTCGTCGTGACCGACAAGAACGGTATCCGCCCGATGCCCGTGCTGAACACCGTTCTCGGCATCGTCACCAATATCCTGCGCTCGATCCCGTTCCTTATCCTCGCGGTCATGATCACCCCGGTCACGCGCGCCATCGTCGGCAAGGCCATCGGCACCACCGCGATGGTCGTACCGCTGACGTTCGCCGCCGCGCCCTATGTCGCGCGCATGGTCGAATCCTCCATCAAGGAGGTCCCGTTCGGCGTCATCGAGGCGGCGCAGTCCATGGGCGCGAGCCCGTGGCAGATCGTCTGGAAGGTGCTCGTCCCCGAGGCGAAGCCCTCTCTCATGGTCGGCGGCGCGATCTCCATCGTCACCATCCTCGGCTACTCCGCGATGGCCGGCTTCATCGGCGGCGGCGGTCTGGGCACGGTAGCCGTCAACTACGGCTACAACCGCTACAACTTCCCCATCATGCTCATCGCCGTCATCATCATCGTCGTCGTCGTGCAGATCTTCCAGGAGGTCGGCATGCGTCTTGCGCACCGTCTGGACAAGCGCAATCGTTAATTCTGTTATCATAAAAATTATGATATATATCTGAAAAGGAGCGAATTCCCATGAAAAAATCCATTGCAGCAATTCTTGCAGGCGCACTGTGCCTGTCCGCTCTGACCGCCTGCGGCGGCGGCACGTCCTCCTCTGACAGCAGCGCAGCGGCAAACACCGGCGACTCCGACAAGGTCATCACCGTCGGCGCTACCCCGACCCCGCACGCCGAGATCCTGAACGCAGCCAAGGACGCGCTCGAGGCTGAGGGCTACACCCTTAAGGTCGTTGAGTTCACCGACTACGTTCAGCCGAACACCGCGCTGGTAGACGGCGATCTGGACGCAAACTACTTCCAGCACACCCCGTACCTCAACAACTTCAACAAGGAGAACGGCACCGATCTGGTCGCAGCGTTCGACATGCACTACGAGCCGTTCGGCATCTACGCCGGCAAGACCGCATCCATCGAGGAGCTTGCTGACGGCGCCTCCGTCGCCATCCCGAACGACGGCTCCAACGAGACCCGCGCGCTGCTCCTGCTTCAGGACGCAGGCCTCATCAAGCTGAAGGACGGCATCGACCCGACCTCCGACGCGACCAAGCTCGACATCACCGAGAACCCGAAGAACCTCGACATTCAGGAGATCGCCGCAGAGCAGTTGCCGCGTTCGCTCGCTGACGTCGACCTCGCAGTCATCAACGGCAACTACGCGCTTCAGGCTGACCTGAACGCTGCCGAGGACTCCCTCATCACCGAGAACCCGGACTACGCAAAGGTTTATGTAAACGTTGTTGCCTGCCGCAGCGGCGAGGAGAACAGCGACAAGATCCAGGCTCTCAAGAAGGCAATGCAGAGCGACGACGTCAAGAAGTACGTCGACGAGACCTACAAGGGCGCAGTTGTAACTGTATTCTAAACACACAGCAGAAATCATTTCAGCAGGCAGAGCTCACGCTCTGCCTGTTTTGTTTTCCGAAAATGCTTGCACCAGCGGACAGTATGAGCTAAGATAAAGATATTATCCTTGTAATTTACGGAGGCACAGCATGACCGAACTCGATATGATACGCCGCGCACAAATGTATATGGAAAAGCTGTCGCATGGCATCAATCCGCTCGACGGGACGCCGGTCGCGGACGGCGACCTCATCCGGAACGGCCGCATGTCGCGCTGCTTTGCCTTTGTTGCGGAGGTGCTCGACAAGGTCGTGACGAACAGCGCACCGCACGCTGAAAAACCGCAGCCTGCCGCACCGAAAAGCGCGCCTGCGGCTCCTGCGCAAAGCGGGCCGCGCAGCCTGCCGCCCGAGCTCGCCGCCATGCTCCGCCCGGCCTCCTCCATCAAGCCTGCGCCCCGCACCAAAGCCGCCCCTGTCGGCGGGAGCGAGGCGAAGCACCGGCTGCCGCCGGCCGTTCCCTATAACCGCCGCGCGGATTTCGCCTATTCCGACCGGCCGCTTCCCGCAGAGGAGGTCGTGCAGCGCATTCACGCCCTCGAACCCGAGAACACAGAGCCGCTTTCCGTCTCGCCCCTGCTCGACTGGCTGACTGACGCCGGTCTGCTTGCGTGGATGCCGGACAGCCGCGGCGGGTACGCCTACCTGCCGACACAGAGCGGCGGCGAGGTCGGCATTCTGGTCGAACCCGGCGCCGGAGCCGTGCTCTACACGCTCTCCGCTCAGCATTTTATCATGGATGCGCTCGACGACATTCTGGACGAGGCCGCCCGTCAGCTTTCGCTGCGCCATACACCATGGACGCCCGAGGAGGACGCACGCCTTGCGCAGCTGCGCCGCGAGGGACAGCACCCCGAGGAGATCGCAGAAACGCTCGCTCGTCCGGCCTCCGCCGTTCGGCAGCGCCTGCTCGAGCGCGGTATTTAAGGCAATACCGTACAATTGAACAAGAGCGATTTGCGAGCAAATTTTGCGTACTGACGAGGCGCGGTTTTGCGGTAATACTTGATGTATTGCCGTGAAATCGAAACGAAGTCAGGGCACAAAATTTCCGCAAAGCGCCGCAGCTTTCATTGTGCGGTGTTGCCTTAAGGAAATAATCAGGACCTGTAAACGGAGAAATCCGCATTACAGGTCCTTTTTTCTGCATATTCTGACTCGCGCGGCGAACATCGTTCTGCGCTCTCTATCCTGTACACCCCATGCGTCCGCCGCAGTCAGCCTGTGCTTTCTACTGATTAGACGTTTGAGGGACACCGAAGGTGACAGGAAAATCTGGAAAATGCTGCACAAATTTCAGCCTGCTGTTTTGTGCATTTTTCAAGCAGGCTGCAAATAATACCCGATGCCGCTCTCCGCCCGGATGACCAGATGACGCCCGGCGGCGGCATGGGCGGCATGCCGGGCGGCGCACCCGGCGGCCGCATCCGCATCATCACCGCACAGGCAAAGTAAAAAAGCATATAAAAAGGCTCCACCCGTTTCTTGGATGGAGCCTTTGGCTTTCTCGCAGGTTTTATCCACAGGCTGTTGATAAAACCTGTGTTTATTTGTAGTCGAGGAAGAAGCAGAAGCAGCTCGCGCGCGCTCTGCCCTCGTTGCGGTAGATATGCGGCTGGTCGGTCTCGAATTTGAACGCCTCCTGCCGCCCGATGCGCTGCACATGGCCGCGGCACTCCACGGTCAGCTCGCCGTCCGTAACGGTCAGATACTCGCGCGTGTTTTCGCCGTGTGCGCCGCTCATGTACACGCCGCCCGGCTCGACGTCGATGCGGTAGATCTCGACCAGCCGGGTATCCTCATACGGAAAGCATGTCCAGACACGGTACTGCCCCTCGATCTCCTTGGTCGGGACGAGCGCTTCCGGCTTCACCAGGCAGAAATCCTCTCTCGGAGTCTCGATCAGGCGCTGAAACTCGATGCGCAGACCGCTCGTGATCTTGCCGAGCACACCGAGGGACGGGTTTGCCGTGCCCTTTTCGATCTGTGCGAGCATGCTCTTGCTCACGCCGGTCTGCTCGGCCGCCTGCTCCAGACTCATCGACTTGGACTGGCGGATGCGCCTTAAATTGATCGAAATATTATGGGACAGATAATCCATGTCATCTTCTCCGTTTCCGTGCGCCGGAGGCGCGGTTTAGAGCGCTCTCCGGTACAGCATTTCAATATCGCTCTGGCGGGAGGCGCGCGGATTGACCGCGATGTTGCCGCTCTTCATGGCGTCCGCCGCCATCGCCTCGATCGCCTCCTCGATTGCCTCGCGGCTGACCGGGCCGTTCCGGCTCGCGTTGTTCACCGCCTCGACGATGCCGTTCGGGATGCCGATCTCTCCGCACAGCTCGCGAATCGCACCCGGCAGCAGCCCCGGCTCAAATTCGCCCGCGTCCACCTTGAAGGGGCTGATGTAATTGAAGATCTTGAAGTAGCGGCCGTGGTCGGCGAGCGCGTTGTACTCCGCGATGACCGGCAGCAGGACCGCATTCGCCACGCCGTGCGGTACGTCGAAGTATGCGCTGATCGGGTGGCTCATCGCGTGGACATTGCCCAGACGGGCGAACGAGAACGCGATCCCGGCGAACAGCGAGCCGACGAGCATATTCTCGGCCGCCTCGATGTCCTCGCGGCACGCGACAAAGCGGCGGATGTTGCTGCCGAGCAGCTCCATCGCCTTTTCCGCCATCGCGTCCGAGAACGGCGACGCCGCGCGGGAAACATAGGCCTCCTCCGCATGGATGAAGGCGTCGATGCCGCAGGCCGCCGCAACGCTCGCCGGTGCGCTCGTCAGCAGCTCCGCGTCCAGAATAGCGCAGGCCGGCAGCAGCTCATAGCTGAACACGGTCAGCTTGTAGTCGCGCCTGTGGTCGGTGATGACCGAGAACGCCGTGACCTCCGAGCCGGTGCCTGCCGTGGTCGGGATGGCGATGAGCGGCACGATCTTGCCCGGGACCTTGTGCGCGCCCTCATATTCCTCGATCCTGCCGCCGTATTTTACAACGACGCCGACCGCTTTGGCGACATCCATCGGCGAGCCGCCGCCGAAGGCCACGATAAAGTCCGCGCCCGACGCCTTGTAGGCCGCCGCCGCCTTTTCGACCGTATCCGTAGACGGATTGCCCTCGGTCTCGGTGAAGGCGTCGACCGCAAAGCCTGCCGCCTTCAGCGAGTCGGAGACCTTGCCCACCAGACCCATCTTTGTCAGATGCGGGCCGGAAATGATAAATGCGTGCGAGCCGCCGAGCTGCTTTGCGGCCTCGGGCAGCTTCGCGAGCGAGCCGCGACCCACCATGATATTCTGCGGAACGGAAAAGGTAAAGTCGTTCATGATAAACACTCCTCTGTGAGAAATAAAAGTAAGCGGATATTTCTAAAAATATTGTCTGTCGATAAAGTCAATTGTGCGATGGTGAAGCAGCCGCGCGGCAGCGCGCATGAAATAGAAATCGCGCAGCGATTTCATGCAGGCCAGGGGCGTGCACCTCGGTTTGCATACTTCTGGAGGGAGAAAGTTTCCGCATGGGAACTTTCGGACGACTCGTGTTCTGCGTCAGTCAGAACACAGATTGTCGGAAAAACGAAGTTTTTCGACAGTCTTAGCAGCGCCGAACCGTAAAAGCCCGACGCTGCGCTTTTTGATACAAATAACAGATTGATGAAGCCTTATGCCAGCCGCGCCAGTACGCGGTCGATCGCGCCGTCGATGACCTTGTCCAGCTCGCGCTCGTCCGCCTCCGGGAGCAGCGTTGCTGCGTCCTCGTCCGAGATGAGCTGAACCATGCTGCCGAAGGACTCTCTGTACTTGCTCTTGCAGATGGCGAAGAACACGACGCCGAGCGCGCTCCACGCCGCTACCATGCCCCATTCCGGCAGGATGAGCGTGCCGCCCGAGCCGGGGATGCAGTACATGACGACCATGAAGCCGCTCATCAGCACCGCGATACCGCCCATCAGACGGCCGGCCGGAACCTTGTACGGACGCGGCATATCCGGCTGCTTTTTGCGCAGGATGAGGAAGGAGATCGCGACCATGCAGTAGGCGAGGCAACAGCCGAAGTTGCCTGCGTCGCAGATCCAGACCATCATGACGCGGCCTGCGAACGGCGCGAGCATGGTGAGGATGCCGATGAGGATGAGCGCATTGATCGGGGTCTTGTGTTTGGGATGCAGCTTGGCGAAAACACGCGGGATCATGTAAGACTCAGCCATCGAGTAGATGGCGCGCGAGCCGCCGATCATGAACGAGTTCCACGAGGTGATGATGCCGCACATGCCGCCGACGATGATGACCTTCGCCATGACCGAGGTCTTGAAGGCGAGCGCCATCGCGTCCGCCGTGACCAGACCCGTGCCGGTCTGCGAAGCGGTGATCGCGCCCGAGTTCATGACCAGACCGACCGCGATGATGACGAATGCGTAGAACAGGACCGCGAGGACGACCGACAGGATGAGCATGCCGCCGATCTTTTTCGACGGAACGTTGATCTCCTCCGCCGCCTGCGGGATAACGTCAAAGCCGATGAGGTAGAACGGAGAGATGACTGCGACCGAGAGGATGGACTTGACGATACCGCCGCCGCCGACCTCTGCGAACATCTGACCGTCCAGATTGTCCACCGTGCCGTTGATGACCGATGCGACGATGAGCAGGATGCCCGCGCCGCCGATGATGATGGTGAGGATGGTCTGGAGCTTGGCGGCCGTCTTTGCGCCCACGATGTTGATGAGCATGATGCAGAACGCAACAATGACCGCCACGATCAGCCACGAAGCGTAAATGTCGAAGCCTGCGACCGTATACAGATATCCCTTGAGGAATCCCGGCCACAGATAGGAGATGATGGTCGGGAACGCGCACGCTTCAAAGCACGCAACGCCGACATAGCCGAGAATGATCGCCCATGTGCACACGAACGAGCCGGTCGGACCCATCGCACGATGGCTCCAGACGTGCTCGCCGCCGCACTGCGGCATGGCCGCCGTCAGCTCTGCATAGGTCAGGCCGACGAAAAAGATCATGACGCCGCCGACCACAAAGCCGAGTGCCGCGCCGAGGACGCCGCCCTTCTGGATCCAGCCGCCCGAGGAGACGACCCAGCCCCAGCCGATCATTGCGCCGAACGCGATGACGAGGATGTCCCATGCGCTGAACACCTTGTTAAATTCGGATTGCTTCTTTTCCATGATGTTCTGCCCTCCTCAGCTGTTGAATACCTTGCGCGCGACCTCTTCGATGAGCGCCGCCGTGCCGTCCGGCCCGAGCAGGCTGCTGTCGATGAGCATATCGCGGTTGTGGCGGTCGCCGCGGTTCGCGCCGGTCAGCGCCAGATGGCGCTTGTGGTAGCGCTTGTCCTTCTCCTCGATGAGCAGCCTTGCGTCGTCCACCGAGAGATTGTGGCTCTTCATGACGTTTTCGATGCGCACCTCGTCCGGCGCGTAGATGAACACGCGCAGGATGGGCTTCTGCTCCTTGAGGATATAATCGGCCGAGCGGCCGATGATCACGCAGGACTCGCGGTCTGCGAGCTTGCGGATGATGGTCTTTTGAACATGGATCGCACGCTCGGTCAGATCCGCATACTTGGAGAATGCGCCGCGCGTGTCGCCCTCCGCGCCCTTGCCGGCGATGGTGACGCCCTGTTCGACCTTTTCCATGATGTCCTTCGGGATGCCGACCTCTTTGATGATCTCATCTACGGTTTCGCGGTCGTAAAACTTGATGCCGAGGTCCTCTGCGACCCTGCGGCCGATCTGATTACCCTTCGCGCCGTATTCGCATCCTATTGTAATAACAAGATGTGCCATGTTCCGTTCCTTCCTGATAAAAAAAGGGCGCACCAATCATTTCGATCGGTGACGCCCTTGTCACTGGTTTATTCCTTGTGTCCGCCGCTTACTTCGCGACAGCCTCAACGGCCTCGGTGATGATCTCGACGGCCTTGTCGCACTGCTCCTCGTTTACGATCAGCGGCGGCACCATGCGGATGGTGTGCGCGCCGATGGCGGTGATGAGCAGCTTGCGGTCGAGGCAGGCATGCTTGACCTCTACGCCCGAGACCGCGTCGTCGAACTCGACGCCGACGAGCAGGCCCTGATGACGAACCTCCTTGACATGCGGCATCTTCGCGAGCTTTTCGGAGAAGTAGTCGCCCATCTTCTTCGCGTTGCCCGCCAGATCGCGGTCGAGCAGCTCACCGACCTCGGCATATGCCGCAGCGCAGCTGACCGGGTGGCCGCCGAACGTGGTGCCGTGCGAGCCCGGGGTGAACGCCTTGGCGACCTCTGCGGTCGCGCAGATCGCGCCGATCGGCATGCCGCCGCCGAGGCCCTTCGCCATGGAAACGATGTCCGGCTTGATGCCGTAGTTCATGTAGCTCATGACCGCGCCGGTTCTGCACCAGCCGGTCTGCACCTCGTCGATCAGGAGCAGCATGCCGTTCTCGTCGCAGAATTCGCGCAGACCGGTCATAAATTCCTGCGTTGCCGGATGTACGCCGCCCTCGCCCTGTACCGGCTCGATCATGATGGCGATGGTGTTTTCAGTGCAGGCATCCTTGAATGCCTTCAGGTCGTTATACGGCGCGTAGGAGAAGCCGTAGGTCATCGGGCCGAAGCCTACCTGGCAGCCGTTGCCCGGCTGGCCGGTCGCGCTCATCGCGCCGAAGGTGCGGCCGTGGAAGCCCATCTTTGCGGTAACGATATGGTACTTGTTCGGACCGTACTTCTCGATGCCGTACTTGCGCGCCATCTTGATCATGGCCTCGTTTGCCTCGGTGCCGGAGTTCTGGAAGAAGATCTTGTCCATGCCGATCGTCTCGCAGACCTTCTCCGCCAGCAGCGCCTGCGGAATGGTGTACGGATAGTTGAAGGTGTGCATGATGTCGTCCACCTGATCCTTGACGGCTGCGACGACCTTGGGGTTGCGGCTGCCGGCGTTGTTTACCGCGATGCCTGCGTAAAAATCGAGGTACGGCGTGCCGTTTTCATCATAGAGGTACATACCCTCTGCGGTCTCTGCGAGGAAATCAAAACGCTCGTAGGTCTCGATCATGTACTTGTTTACTTTATCCTTGATGTCCTGTGCGGTAAGTCCGGTATCCTTCAGTTTCATTTTGAAGCCCTCCCAAAAAGATTTATGTAAATGGTTTTTCATACAAATTCCCGGGGTCAGAACAACAAACAAAAAAAGAGCAACGAGAATCCTTTACAGGAGCCTCATTGCTCTTTGCATGTCCATTATTTTGAACAAGTACATAATATCACTCGTCCATCCCTGTGTCAACAGGAATTTTCATATTTTCCGAAAATATTTCATTTTGCCGTTTGTCAGTTGTGTTTTTCGGGAATTTCATCCGTATTCCGTTTTTCGCCAGCCTTTTCTGTGCCAAGTTTGGCATTTCCGTTATTTTGAACACCCTCGGATTTCCGTGCACTATATTGTCCGACGCCGTTTCGACCGGCCGCAGGCGGTCCATCCGGAACAAAAGCAGACTGCCGGTAAAATTAGAAAAACCGGTCATTTCTTACGAAATAACCGGTTGATCTGGTACGCCAGAAGGGATTCGAACCCCCGACCTTTTGGTTCGTAGCCAAACACTCTATCCAGCTGAGCTACTGGCGCATACCGCAGTTCCGACTGCCTATATATAATATCATTGCCGCCGCGAAAAGTCAACAGTTTTTTTCATAAAATCCGCAGTTTTTTTCGCGCCGTGTCCGTCAGCAAAAAGAAAAACCGGCTATCTCTTGCGAAATAACCGGTGTTCCTGGTACGCCAGAAGGGATTCGAACCCCCGACCTTTTGGTTCGTAGCGCTTATGAAACCGTTCCAATAGGTAAAATATCGTGTAAAACCGTCCCGTTTGGGTTGGTTTCTGCCTTTTGGGACGCTAGGAATTGGGAAAATTCAATGGTGAAAAAAGCGTTCGGACGGTTAATGGACGGTAAAAATGGACGATTTGCTTTTGCATTTTTTATGGAGCCATACAGATACAGCAGGCAGAACAGGTGATATGGTCCTGTCTGCTGCATATCCTGTTTTGCGATTACTGCTTGTGACGATTTAGGCAAATATTCAAATATTCTATTAGTGAACTGCACAGGTGCTCTTTCTTTTCATATTGCACGGTATAGATTTCTCCTGCACTATCCATAGCGGTTACGATACCATCAATCGCTTGATTTTCTAAAACAAAGCAATCTTTTGGGAAAGCAGGATTCAACTCTCGTTCCTGCTTTGTAGCTTCTACAACATTGATGTACCCATCTACGTTCAAGCCGGTCCATTCGGTCGCATAAAAGCTGATGGCACCATATGCTTTTACATATGCTTGAAAGTCCTCTGAAAATGAAATTCCTAAAGCCTGTTCAGCATTCTGAATTTGTTCGTCAGTACAGCCCTTCGCGTGATACATCTGCGGGATTTCGTTAAGTTTTTCTACAATACTAGCCATTGAAATTCAACTCCGTTTCTGACCGCTCTTTCCAATATTCACTGCGTTCGCCAGCAAATGCAGTTCGGTCAATTTCAGATTCTTTAGTTTTATCGTGAAGGACAGTATCGTTGCCTTTACCACGATGTTCCTCCGGTGTTAATTCAGCAAAAGGACTATCGGCATGTTGTCCTATATGATGTAGTTCTATAACTTTACCATCTTTATTGATTGGTGACAAGCCTTGCTCAGCACGTTCTTTGTTTGTGCGGCCCATGCCATCTTTCTGTTCCCAGTTAATATCGTTTCGGATTAGACAGTGTTTATCACCGATTTGCGCTTCGACCAAACCAGCATTGCGGTATATCTCAAATTCTTTCCATGAACCGATATAATCAATAATCTTATCTGTCCAACCTGAAATTTCTTTCATCTTGGTACGATCGGTATCAGCTAGTTCTTGACGATCTATACGTTCAAGAAACTGCTTTTCCTTTTGAAAGTCTGCGCCTGTATCGCCGGGTAACTCTTTTTTCCCTGCTCGACGGCCGGAATCGTCTGGAAGTTCAATATGCTGTTTGTTCTCAAGCGTTTTCGGCGCAGAAATATCTTGTGACTGTAATTTTTCAAGATTCATTTTTACCGCACACCTCCGTAAAACAGAAGATCTCGATACTGTTCGGCATCTTCACGTACTTTTTCAGCAGCGTAAGCAAAGATTTGTCTCCGTACCTCTGCAGCGGTGGTATTGCTGATATGCAGCATTTCAATAATACGACGATCAGCTTCGGCCTGCCGTACTGTGCTTTCAAGGATTTGTTCTGTTGAAGTAATAACGTCACGCCCTTTAGTCATACAATACAGCGCACTTTGTGCTAACGAGGGATATGGTGAGCCATGCTCAATGAGTTCCTGCAACTCTTTTTTCATATCGGTATCAATATGCAGCGATGAAATCCAATTATTCAGTTTGTCAACATCTTCATCGTTCAGCTCTAGCGGCTTCGAAATATCCGATAACAAATATTTGCATATCATTTCGGCTATAGCGTCTACATTTTGTTTAGATGGTGCAGTATACGTGTACTCTTGCTCATCTTCAAAATGATCAATCTTGCATAGCACCGGCTCCAGCCAATCATTCTGGTAAACAGCGGCCACACCAAGTGGCAGCTTGGCCAATTCTACAATCTGATCGTCATTCAGCGAAGCAGCCTTGCCGACTAGTTCGCGATCGCTTTCGTCCGGCAGGCGCATAATAATTTTAGTGTTGGTATTGCGAATGACCGCAGGATCCATCAGACCGGGTGCCTGATCTGCAATGATGAAACCCTCACCATAAGTACGCATTTCTGCAATGGCATTTGCAATCATCTCGACCGATTTACCTTGCAAGTTAGAACTCTCCTGCGACTGCATATCTGAGGTGCGACGCAGCAGATTGTGCGCTTCTTCCATCACAGTGACATGACGCAGATTAGCATTCATATCGCCGCTGGCCATGCGATGTTCTTGCAATTTCAGCACTAGAACGCCCATCAGCAACGATTTGGTTTCCATCGAGCCGACCCGACTCAAATCAACGATTACGTTTTCATCAAATAGCTTCGCTGCCGGAATCTCATTGTTCGAACAAAAAATCTGTCCGTTAATGCCATTTGTCAGCGACTTTACACGTGTAACGAGTGCGCCGATATAATCACTCTGTGTATCCGCTGAATAGTTGGATTCTTGAACAACAGCAGGCAGAACTTCTTTCAAGTCAGCAAATGTCGGGAATTTATTCATTACATTGGTCGAGTCTGTTAAACTCCAGCCGCAGTTTATGTATACCCGCTCGACGGCATCCTTGAGCACTGCCGGCATCGCCGCATACATCGGCCAGCAGGCGTTGAATATCTCGACCAAACGGTCGATGTGCTCCAGAACGTGCGTGTCCTCTGGGAACGAGAATGGATTGAGCCGCAGCAGCGGCGCTTTTTTCACATTCGTGCCGTAAACCGAAATGTTTTTGCGACCGCCAAACACATTTTTATATTCACCCTTGGCGGGCTCGATAACGAGGAAGTTCACATTTTGACGGTCAAGCTCGTCCAACAGATGGTAGACCGTGTTAGATTTGCCCGCACCGGTCGAGCCGGTGATGAACGTGTGAGAGGCAAGAGAATGTACCGAGAGCGGGACGGTTATCTGCTCCTCCTGACCCATATGATATAACTTTCCAAGCACAAGTGGGTCAGCGGCAGAATGAACATTTCGTCCAAATTCGGCGTGCTCGATCACCGGCAATCCAATGACCGACTTTGTCGGCACGCCAAGGTGCAGCGGCAGCTCCAGTCCGCTGACAATCGTTCCCGGAGAATACAGCAAAAGATCGTCCTCAGTTTCCGGCTCCTCCTTGATGGGCAGGGCAAAAATTGGCTGTTCGAATCGCCGCAGATACTCTTTCATAGTCTGCACAATCGGCTGCTCGGTCCATGTATTGATGGCGCCGCTCTCCACGGAAGATCCCTCGCCCAGCATCAATGCGCGGTAGGTGTTTGCCGCGAGGATGCTGCTTTCCTGCTTGCCGGAAAGGAAGTACGCACCGCAGCTGTATGCACCGTAGTCCTCGCCCTCGCGCACGCGGACAAGCTGTTCCTCGATGCGCTTGAGCAGTTCTTCGATGGGTTTGTTGGTATTCTCGATTTGCAGTGTGCGGCCGCTGCCAGTGGTATCCGTAGTACCTGTGGTTTTGCTTTCCGAAGTGGTGTTGGTATCGTTATGCGAGGTAGTGTCCGCGGTACCGTCGGATTCGGTCGTGCTTTGCGACCATGTGCGGGAGAAGTTTCCGCTCAAGCCGCCGCTGATACCCATAGATCTGCCGATGGCATCCGCAATTCCGCGCGTTATCGTATGGCTAGATCCATCAGTTTGCTGTTCCTCGCCTTTAGCCGCTAATATTGTCCCCCCAATGCTTCCGGCGGCCTTTACCAAACTACCTGCAACCGGATTAATCAGCATAAGTCCATTGCCAATTATCGTAGTTGCCTTTCCCACAATGTTCGCAGCAATTCGTGCTTTGATAGCATCGTCAGTTGCTTTTATCGTACTGTGGGACTCACTGTCTGATTCACTTTTTGAAACAGTGCGAGAGTTATTCCATCCCGCATTACCGCCGATATTGACACCGATGCCGACCGTATTGGAAGTGCCCTTGGTCTTGGCGGTCGTATGGCTCTGAGTGTGGCTCGTCCCCTCGGTAACGGAATGTGCGATGCCTTTGCTGAGCGAGTCCATTACGGCCTTGCTTTCGTTCTCGTTATACGACCATGTACTTTTCCGGAACGAGGACAGCGTGCTGTACAGCGACTCATAGCCGTTGCGGATCTCGCTCTGCTGCTCCGGCGTTACCGGCTCGGCGATGAGCAACGCCGTGTATGTATGCCCGCGCATGGCATCGATAAACCGCTCAATGCCCTGTATAAAGGCTTTGTTTTCCGTGTTGTCCTTTTTGCGTGAAGAGGCCACACAGGATACCGACGAAATGCATTTAGTCGATGCACTGAAAATATCATCCAGCATCTGAGGCAGCTCCGCAGAGGCGGAAATACTTCGCAACTTCGAGCCCGGGAAATTGCTCTCCAGACCACTCTGCAATGCCTTGTAGGCAGTCATCAGCCGGGCTGGACGGCGCTCCACCTCCTGCTTGAGGCGGTCATCATTGCTGCGAACACCGAAATAAATCCTGGCCGGTGCTTTTACGCTTTCCACATCGATCATCACAAACAGGCTGCATCCCTGCGACATACTTGCATGGTACACCGTGGACAGCTTCTGGAAAATATCCTCGCCCTTGCGGCAGGTCAATTCGGTGAGCTGAAACGCACGGATGCACTTCTGCGGTTCTTCATCCAGCAGGACGGCATTGGGCTGTACCAGCGGGTAACGCGATAATTCAGTCAGGTATTGCTTGTATACCGTGTGCTGCGCCAGCGCGAGCGCCGCCTGCAGTTCATCGTAACTGCGTGTGTCTATCGTATCAGACATTGGGGTTCACCTCACTTTTCTTGCAAATCACCCATCAGGAAATCGTATTGCTTTTTTGCGCCCTCGTGCCCCAGATCAGCCGCCGCTTTGTAATGAGCAAGCATTTTTTGGCCGTCCGGTGTCTGAAGGAACTGTTTCATCTCCTTGGGGTATTGGCTCATTAGCAGTTGCAGAAGAACTTTTGCAGAAAGTTTTCCGACAACTTTAGCTCCACCCAGAGCCAGTGGTATATATACAATCGGGTTGGTAGCGGCAACACCAACCGCTACAGCTCCAGCTGCTAATGCAGCTTTTTTCAGCGTTCTACGTTTAGAGTGCTTTTCTCTGCCTTCCTTCACTCTGTCACAGAACTTATGGAGCATATCTTCTGCAATACAGTAGTGAGCCTCACGATGATCCTGGGACGCAGCTTGTTCATACCATTTTACGGCCTTTTTCTTGTCTGTTGCAATACCTTCACCATGCTCGTAGCAATATCCCATGCGAAATTGTGCTTGTGCATCGCCCTGCTCCGCTGCTTTTTGTGCCCAGTATACGGCCTGACCCGCATCCTTCTGTACACCGGTACCATTAAAATAACATTCTGATATGTTACGCTGGGCTGGAACATATTCATTCTGTGCAGCCTCATAAAAAAGCTGATACGCCTTTTCGAGATCCTTCTCAACGCCTTCTCCTTCCCGATAGCGTACACCGAGATGGTTTTTGGCACAATCTGAACCGTTCGCAGCAGCAATCTCAAAATATTTAACAGCCTTTTTATAATCCTTATCAATACCTTCCATGCCATAGGTATAAATTATGCCTAGCTGACATTGCGCTTCTACACAGTTTTGATCTGCTGCCTTTCTGTACCACTCAATAGCCGTGTCTATATCTTCGCAACAGTCTTCACTGTGAAAATAGATTTCTGCTAATTCGTATTGAGCTAACATATATCCCTGTTCTGCCGATTTCTGAAACCATGCGATAGCGATATCTTCATCTTCTTCTACCCCATCACCATCATCATAGCATAAACCTAGCTGGTATTGAGCAAACATATTTCCTTGCTTTGCAGATTTAGTATACCACTCTGCTGCAAGTTCTGCGTTTTCTTCCGTACCATTTCCTGTACGATAACAGTTTCCGAGTAAATTTTGCGCAAGTGCATGCCCCTGCTCCGCAGCTTTCCGAGCCCATTCAAAGCCAATCGCTGTATTTTTTTCAACATCATCGCCTAGAAAATAGCATTGGCTCAGATTATACTGCGCATCAGCATCTCCTCTATCGGCTGCGTTTTGGAAATAAGACACCGCTTTCTCCTTATCCTGTTCAACGCCCTCGCCGTTCATATAACAGGTCGCTAAATTATTCATGCCGCGCGGCCAGTTTTGCGCTGCCGCCGCTTTGTACCAGCCTGCCGCTGCAAGCATATTATTCTCTACGCCGTTGCCATTCTCATAGCAAAGGCCGATGCAGCACTGTGCCTCTGCATGTCCTTGCTTGGCAGCCAGCTCAAACCACTTTGCCGCTTTCTCTGCATCCTTCGCAACACCGCTGCCATCCCGGAAACAGCAGCCCAGACGGTACTGTGCCTCCATATGGCCTTGATCAGCAGCCTGCTCATAATATTCCACTGCACGATAGCGATCCTGTTCTTGATCTCGCTCACCTTTCAGGCCTCTGCCGTAAAAATAATACTCTCCGACTTTGAATTGTGCCTTTGCGTAGCCGCTCCGTGCCGCGGCTTCATACTTCTGCAATGCAACGGATTCATTACCGAGGTGCTCTGCTTTCTGAGCATCACGATAGCACGCTTCTGCAATGCTTCCGTCAGATATCTTCTCTTCATTTTGAGCAATTCCGTTTTCCCGCAGGCAGTTTTCGAATACCTCCTTAAATTCCTGTGGACCAGTAAATTCAAAGCTCAATTCTGCCTGATCATCTCCCAACTTGTCGTAGATTTCCGGGAGCAAACCCTGCCAGCCGTCACGGCCGTTAGAGGGCTGAAACCACTCAGCGATCGGCTCGTCCATAATAGCTGAGATGTCCATTTTCTCATTGTCTACCAGAATATATTCCAGTTTGTTGCTATAACCGATAATAACTCGATTCATAATGAGCCTCTTTTCAAATTTATGTCTTTTACAAACGTGCATAAACTATTGTGTAATCTTCTATCATTCTGCATCGAAATGTTCGACGTATGCTTCCTGCCCTTTCAGCCACATCTCCGCACCCTTGCCGAACACCTCAGCGGTGACATTCCATGTGCCGTCGGAGTTTTCCTTTGCCTCGGCGGTCGGCAGGCGGTCAAGGATGGCTTCGATAGACGGGCCGGTATACCGAAATTTGATTGTCTGCAGCTTACCACCGTACATGAATTGAACACGTTTGCGGAATTCGCCTTCCTCAAATCTGCCAGCATACTGCACATGGAAATGCTTGTCCAAGATTCTGTACTTTTGGATGCGATCAATACGGTAAATCGTTGGGAACAGGTCGTCTGCGTTCTCAAATTCCTTTTTCTTATCGATATTTCGGATAAAAGCGGTCAGATAGAAATAATATTCCGAAAACATGATCGCCGCAGGCTCAACAATGCGCGTCACGACCTCGTGGTTCATCTTCTCGTAGGTAATCTCAAGCACGCGCTGCTCCTGCACCGCCGTGCCAATATCCCATAGGCGTTCAAACAACGAAACGCCGTGATGCGGTTCAATATAATGCAGTTTTTCATTGGCAATCAGCTTGTTGACGATTTTTTTGTTGCTCTCTGGCACACAGCACTGTAGCAGCTTTTCCAGCAGCCTGTCCATATCCTTTTTCGGAAGACTGCGGCTCTCCAGCAGAATCTTGCATACCGCAAGGATTTCACCGTTGGACAGCTTGCCGGTCTGTGTATCCAATCGATAGCCGCCGAGCCGCTTATCGTATACAACCGTTTGGTTATTGTGTTCGCCTTCGAGAAAATCACGCAGCGACTCTATATCTCGTTGAATGCTTTTCTCATTTACGTGGAAACGATGGGCTTCCTCTGCCTTGTGCAGCACTTCGCCACGCTGCAAGCGCGTGTAGAGGGATAAAATTCGCTCATCTTTTTGGTGAGATTCATTCAAATCGGAACACTTCCTTTCCGGTTCACATCGTCCTGAAAACCTGTATATACTTACTTATAGTTAGTATACGCTTATTGTAGAAACGTGTCAATTTATGTATGAATACGTTATCATGATTTAGTAAAGAGGTGATGGCGGTGGAACGCGAATATCAGAATAAATTTCGTGAATTGGGGCTCAAAATAGCGTATTACCGTAAACTGCGCGGTATGACACAGGAGCAGCTTGCAGAAGCGGTAGGACTCAGCCCTGTGTTCATCAGCCACGTGGAGGCCCCCGGTATTGATAAAACCGTATCACTTGGCACGTTATTTGCTATTGCAGAAACACTTGATATTCCCGCTTACAAATTCTTTATGTTTGAGGATGATCTTTGATCTTCTATTCTAAGTATAACAAAGCAGGTGGACATTTTACGTCCACCTGCTATTTTCCTGTCGTTTTCCGCAAATGGACGCTCTCTGTCCATTGCGGCTAGTATAATTAGGACAGTAACCATCACTGTTTCTATTTCAACTTTATTCTATTCCTTTTGAGGGGGAATTACAATGATTGACAGAGAAAAATATGTTTCAGATGAAATTATTGACAAGATACCTAATTGGCTTGTTCATTTTTTGTGGTATCTGCTAGGAGAATGCATGCAGAAAGATAGAAAATTTGATGGTAAATTCTTGCTTGGGAAATCTTTGGAAGGGCAACAGATTTCATATCAGATTCAAGGACAATATTATGAAGTGAATATGCCATGTCCGTCGGCTGTAGATGCTCAAGTAGCTGTTATATGCAATGATGGAAATCTAGTGATGAAATTAGTGGAAAGTAAATAAAAAAATAACGCAGTATACCTACGGAGTATCGGTATACTGCGTTATTTTTACTGCATCTTTTTGACTCGATCATAAAACCGCGTTTTACTCATACCAAGCAAATTCATCGCCTGTACAGCGGTAATCTCACCGCTGCGCCAGCGGGCGACAACGCGCTCAAAATCAGGATAGTCCTTCGCGGCCTTGCCGCGATACTTACCTTGCGCTTTAGCGATAGCAATACCCTCTCGCTGGCGCTGTAAGATATACTCGCGTTCCAACTCCGCGACTGCTGCAAATACAGTCAACATAAACTTGCCGGTCGGCGTAGTAGTGTCGATTGCTTCTTTGCGGCTGACAAACTCTACCTGCTTTTCGGTCAGACGCTCTACCAGATCGAGCAGATCACGAGTGTTTCGGGCAAAGCGGCTGATGGACTCGACGATAACAGTATCGCCGCGCCGCACATATTCCATCATACGACGCAGTTCGGGACGGTCAGCGTTTTTACCGCTGGCCTTGTCGATGAACAACTCATCAACACCGAGGTCGCGGAGCATGATTTCCTGTCTGGCGGTATTTTGTTCTTCTGTGCTGACACGCACATAACCAATTTTCATAGTACGTTTTCCTGTCAAAAAAGAATTTCCCGTTTAAGTCGGTTAAAATTTCGGGACGTTCCAAAACTCCCAAACCGACTTAAACGGGACGATTTCCAAGCGTTCCATATAGGTATACCCAAACGGAACTGTTCGTTACGGTTGTTTTCAGTATTCGTCACGCTCGATGAATTCGAGCATTGCTTTGCGCTGAATACGCCAGCGATTCCCGACGCGGAACGCCGGAATTTCGTTTTCATGCAGAAGCCGCAGCATGGTGCCGCGGCTGACCTGCAAAATCTGCTGACACTCATGCAGTGTCAAAACATCGGGATATTGGTTCAGATTCATGCCTATCAGCCTTTCTGTGCAGTTTATTGTATTGTTTTGCACAGAAAAGGCTGATTTGTTATTTGGACACATCCTTGTCACGCAGCACATGGATTGCTGCCGCCACCGCCGCGACAACCTTAATGCCGAACAGCAATGTGTTCTTGATTACCTTCATTGGGTCACCACCTTTCTTAATATGCGTAGAGCAGCTCACCGGTCATTTCGTGGAGCAGGGTCGGATCGTAGAGCATTTCCTCAATCTCCTCCTCCGAGCAGCCGTAGTCGAGTAAAGCCTGTATCTCATCAGTTGAAACGCCAAATGCCTTGGCAACGCTGAACAGGTCATCGTAGTTTGCGGGCGTATCCTCGTAGTAGCTGCGATAGTACGGATACTTACGCCACCAACGCTCGAAAGTCGTGTGCGGTGTGAAACTTCCGGTCGTGAGTTGTCCCGCTCGGTCGATTTTCAAAATCTCGCCCTCCTTCGGTTCGAGAATGTCAGTGGGTGCTTTCAGCCGCAGCTTCTTTATAGCTTTGCAGAGGATTTCCTGCGTTGAAGCATAAATCAGAAAACCATCGTAGAATATAACGCAAAGCGGGTTATCGCCAACGATGAACCAGATAGCGTTATCCTTATCCAGAACGGTAAACACAAATGAACCCTCGACCTTTTCAGCCATAGCTTTCAGGCTGTCAAAGTCGAGGGCTTTCTGCTGCTCGAGAAGCTGAACGGCAATATAGCTGTCCGTTTCAACGCTCGTCAGCGGCAGGTTTTCCGCTATACGAAGTTCTTTGTCGTTCCAGAGTACACCGTTATGTGCAAGAGCAAATGAATTGCCGTCAACTTTACCGAGAAACGGATGATTGTTCTGGTTAAACTGCGCGTTGCCCTGTGTCGTCATACGGGTATGTCCCATCACGACATGTACACCGTGCGGAATATGAATCTTCATCTTCCGAGCGGGAATCGGACGCTTGTAAATCCGCAGACGGTCGTTGAAATTGTAGGCGATGCCCGTCGCGTCCGTGCCGCGCACTTGACACTCTCTGGCGAGCGTGTTCAAGATTTTGTTCTTCGTGTGGGTGCTCAGGCACTCCTTAAAATCGATTAAACCGAATAAACTGCACATATTATTCCTCCTCTGCGCCAGCAGTAACGGGTTCATTGACATATAAACGGCGTTCCTTGAGATACTGGATAAGTTCCGGCTCTTTGATTTCGTCAAGGAAATCAAACCAACTCATGTCCTGTACCTGACAATCGGACATAGAAACAGCCACCTCTACAAGATGGTTGACCATCTGCAGGGTGGCTTTGAGAGTGTTCAGCTTGAGCGTACCGCGGAACATGCGAATTTCCACAGTATCCGAGTTGGTAAGGTTGACCGCTGTGTAACGTCCGGCACACGAATTCTTTGCGTGGTTCATCTGTTCGGACGGCGTGAGGCGGATACCATACCGTGCCGCCCAGCGATTCATCTGGCTCTGTGTACGGCGGCTGAATCGCAGCAGCTCAGCCCAGAATTTTTCTACAAAGTACAGCAGGCGTGCAATCGCAGCCTCCTGCTGCTCATAGGTGCAGCCAAACGCCAGACGGGAAATATGAACGTGCAGGCCACAGGTGCCTGCCGCATGGCTAAGATAACCCATGCTCTGTGCTTTGCGCAGGATTTCCGCCCACGGCATTTCGTTCAAATGGTACTCAAGCGTCATGGGATGAGTGACAAGCTCCATACCATCATCAAGACTGCCGTCAGTTTTGATATACAGGTTTTCGGCGCTAGCGTTAGCGATGTCGAGCAACTTTTGAGCGTTATTGTTTACCGTGCCGCCGTTATCAATCTCCAGCTCAACGCCGAAGTGCCGCAGGCCCTTGCCGTGAAACACGAGATCGGGGGTGTAGTTGTATTCATGGATAATGTCGTTATGCTCGTCCCAGCAGGAGGAGCAGTAGACGTTATCATCGTTATCCCAATAGGCATGATCGCGGCTGATAATGCGGCCGCAGTCCTCACAGCGGATGTAATACTCGTCAAAACAGTGATCGCAGAGCGTGTGTGTATCGTCCTCGACAGCATTTTCCGCATAAATTCGCTCGTTACAGTAGTCACAGACTACGGTCAGACGGTCAGCACAGCTTTCACAAAGCCAGTCCCCTTCTACTTGGTACATAGTATCGAGCGGGTGCTCGATACCACAATTAGCACAAATTCGAGTCTCTTTCATTGGTAATTCCTCCATTTCAGTTGGTTAATACTCCGAAGCTAACAGCATGGTGCTGTGCGTTTTGTCATCAATGATATACACTTTAGCATCTACCGCGCACTTACAATGCACATCAAGTTCGTACCGATACGGCGGCTGTTCCTGTGTATGGACGATGTGCTGTCCCGTCGGCGTTTTCGTCAATGTGAACACTTGCAGATAATCTTTTTGTGAAGTCTGCATAGCAGCAATCATTTGCCACATGAGAAGCATCAAAGAGTCTGGTATTTCACCCTGCACGCCGCGTGTGATATACTTTGGATTTTCAAACATAATTTCCTCCTCAAAACGCGAAAATCCCACTGAAAGCATTTGCTCTCAGTGGGATTAGTGATGGATTTGCCTACAGCATTGTGGACAAACGGTACGGTTATTGACTTGTCGTGCATCTCTGCGGTACACCCGCTCGCCGCAGCGGTCGCAGAGCGTTGTAAACTCCTCGGCGCAAGCATAGCAAAGCGCATCCCCGCCGAGAAGGATGCGCTGATCGATCGGCTTGCTCTTGCTGCAGCAGGAGCAGATAAAATGGTTTAGCGGCATTGTTTTTCCTCCTTTTCGTTATATATAAGTATAATATATCAACGAAAAAGGAGCTGATACGGTTTATTGATTTTCAAGCAGCCACTCTATCAAATCGATGGATTTAATGCCGTCATAGGACGTTTCCAGTCCCGGATGCAGCGAAAGCACGATTTTCTCATAGTTATCTGCAATCCCCTGCAACGGCGCCAGTTCACGTGCGCGAACCGTTTCGCTCTCCATCGACTCGGTTACCTGCACGTATATTTTTTCATCAGCTTTGGCTGCAATAAAATCAATTTCCGCGTTGCCGACCTTGCCGATTGCGACATCATAGCCGCGGCGCAGCAATTCGAAATATACAACATTTTCAATCGCATGTCCGCTGTCGCGGTTGCGGAATCCAAGCAGGTAATTCCGCAGGCCGATGTCCACGATATAATATTTACCCAGTGTGCGCAGGAACTCCCTGCCTTTGATGTCAAATCGTTTGATTTCATAGAAAAAATAGGACTCCAGCAGCGCATTGACATAGGCCTGAACCGTGTGTGCACTTGGCTTGCCCCGGCGGCCGCTGTCATCGAGCAGCCCTTCACTGACCAGTGTGTTGCCGATGGAAGAGATTGAAACCGAACTGCCAATGTTATCCGCCAGAAACAGGACGATTTTCTTGAGCAGCACAGCATCTGTAAGCTGGCGCTGCCCTCTGCGCTTTTCCCGTTCGAGAATGTCACGAACAATAACCGTCGAATAGATGCCTTCCAGAAGAGTCAGCGCCTTATCCTGTTCCATGCCGACGTCGGCAATACCGGGCATACCGCCAAAACGCATGTACGCGTCAAAAATCTCACGCAGTTCGTATTGCGTACCATCTTGATCGACCGCTTTCTTCTTTTGGCCGCCAAGTGCGCTCTTGACCGTCTTAATCGTAAAGCCGTAAAAATCAACGAACTCCGCAAAGGACAGCGGCAGCATCTTGATTTCCACACATCGTCCGGATAGATAGGTCGAATACTCAGAGGAAAGCAGATAGGCATTCGAGCCGGTAATATAAATATCGCAGTCGAAATCCACGCGGAACGAGTTGACGGCGTTTTCCCAGCCGTCCATGCGCTGAAGTTCGTCAAAAAACAGGTATATCCGCCTGTCCGGAAGCACGCGTTCCTTGACATAGCGATACAGCTCGTCCGCTGTCATCTTCAGAAACTCGTAGGATTCAAAGTTCATTTCAATGATCTGCTCATCCGAAACTCCATTTCCGCGCAGATGCGCCGCCATTAACTTGAGCAGACTGGACTTTCCGCACCGGCGGATACCGGTTACTACTTTGATGGGCTCGGTGTCCTGAAATGCAATGAGCTTATTCAGGTAAAGGTCTCTTTTTCTGAGGGTATGCGAACGGATCATGCGGCATCACTCCTTTGCATCATCATAGCATAAACTTTTTATTTTATCAAGTTTATGCTGTTCACAGCATAAATTATTCTCATTTGCTTCCATTTCTCTGTTCTGTCCCTCAGGCTTTCATGTCTCGAGCTCGAATACCTCCTGCAAGCTCGGGAGGGACTGCCGCTTCCAGTCCCGGCCGATCGTGACCGGATTGATAGCGCTTTCGCGCTGAAACTGCATCAGCGCGGCACGCTGCGAAAAGGAAAGACCTTCGCAGAGCTTTCGCCGTGCCTTGCAGGCGCTGTTCATACGCGAGGTTTCCTCGATCCATTTCAAAAGCCGCTCGCGCTGTTTTGATTGCGCAGCCCGATCGAGCCGCTTTCGCGCCGCCGGAAGCGAATAATAAGTACCCTCCGGAAAGCAGCTGCACATTGCTCTGCGCAGGACAGATGGCGAAGCTGACAGTAAATCGTACAGTTTTTCCTTAGAATAATGCAGATCGTGCATTCCGATGTACGTTTTCAGCATCGGCGCACCGTATTTCGCCTCGAACCGCAGCAGTCCCTGTGCAGCCTGTATATCCCTCAGCTCTGCATTGCGGTCATCCTTCAGCTGGTCCGCCTTAGAATACAGCGTAACAGCGTAATCCTCCCGATTGTGTGTCAAATCAAAGGAATACGCATATTTTATCGGTTTATTCCGCTTTTTATTATCAAACCGCGGATAAGTCTCTTGATAGCCGTTCGGCACGCCGCTCTTTCTTGCCAGAGCGATATATGCGAGCGGGTCATCCACCTTCGCGTTCGCGCTGAAGTCCACGCGCGAAAATTCAAATTCTTCCGCTTCACCCAGTCCTGCGTCACGCAAAATCTCCCGCAGATTGCGGTCGAATATGCCCAGATAGTTTTTGTCGGGGCAGAACAGTACAACCCTCTGCGGCTCTGCATAGAGCACAGAGTTTAAGTTGATCGTCAGTTTAATAAAGCCGCAATTCACAGCGGCACGCAAATTGATCGTCACGCCCTTCTGCGCATACATATAAAATTCCTGTTCGTCTTTTGATTTCGAGTAAACTCCTGTCCCATATCTCTCAGACAGTTCATACAGCCGCCCTCTCCAGCGGCTCACTTCTCCCAGCGGTATTTTCCGCTGCAATTCTAACGTGTGTATCGTGTGATAAACGCCCATCGCGCATGCCTCCACAATATAAATTATCATATTGTTATAAGCAGATACTATTTTATACGAACAGAACATTACAGTAATATATGATTATAAACCATATCATACACAGAATGATCAATACATACTATCCTGTATATTTATCATCTATCTAAAGATTGATATTATCTTATATATCCATTATTTTTTATCTCTATAACCGGAGAGATTGTATATTATATATAGAAGCATATTGGCAATTATTGTTCTGCGGTATTATAATAATACTAAACTAAGATTACGCATCTCCATCAGGAAGGAGGCATTTCCGTGCCGTCTGCGAAATTTACAGAGTCCGAGGTTCTCGAACCATCCGAGTCGTTCCTCGAAAGGAAGAAGATCAGCGAGGTCGAAGCCGATCTGCGCGCTTATTTCGCGTGGGAGAAAGGCAAGCCGCTGCCGGGCTGGATTCATGATAAGCTAAAGAAGTATCCGCTGCTCACGGAACATACGATAAAGTTCCTGAACTGGCTCCGCTCTCAGCCAGCGACCAACAAATGCAAAGCTAAAACGTGCAGCCTGTATGACATTATGATCGACTGCATGATTACCGATATCATCATGTCGGTACTGAGCGAATACGAAAAGCAGTACCGTATCAAAGAATGCAGGCATCTCCCGCATCCGGCCAGCAGTGCATCTGCCCCTTCTATCCCAGACGCATCCTATCTCTCCTTGCTGTTCCCTGAACTGCCGAGGCACAGCATAAAAATGTCTAATCTGCGGCGTGAGCCTTTACATATCTACTATAAGGATGCCAAGGATGGATCTTTGCTTCCCCGCACGCTCGACACCGAGTTTATGCAGGCAATCACCGTGCTGTATCATCGCTATGTACGGACGCCGGATATGCGTTATTTGCTGCGGCCTGCCGCTTTTCTTCCACTGATGGACGGGCACCCTTATTTTATGTATTCCGTTGAAAAATACTGGGGCTATTATCAAACCTGCTGCAAACGAAACGCCGATACCGTTTCGACATTTGAACGGCTTCGCGAGGCACTCCTGGATTCTTATGAGTGCTTTCCTGCCGCTGCTCCGGAAGAAATACCCGATACGCTTACAGACGCAGATACCTCCTATTTCGTTCATCTCATCAAGATCATACGGCTGCTGAAGGAATGGATTGACTTTTTCGAAGATCGATACTACAGTTTTTCCCTTACGGGCAGTAATTTCGATAATCCTCTGCTCAGTTACTTTAATTACTGGCCGGAGGACCTTCCTCTCGATGTTGACACGCTTATTTACAGCTGCTTTGCCGAGCCGGAGTTCGCACGAAATCCCAATCTTCTTGCGCTGCAGCGTCTGCGCGAGCTGATCAACGCGCCGGATGCCGAACAGAATCTTTCCTACACACTGAACGAGTGTAAAAGCCATCTGAGCAATCATCTGAAAGAATTGCAGGAGGCCTTGACGCAGGCAAAGGAGAGCGGCAGCTATGCGCCGATTTATCAAAATCTGAGCGGTTTGTTCTCGCCGTCCAAATCACTAAAGGCGCCGGCTTCCCTTCTTGTTCCACTCGGACAGAAGAAAATCCGTGAATTCGGTATCTTTCACATCAAAAAGCCGTTTGATTTTCCTGTGATGAATGGCTATTTTCTTGCAGTATCTGATTTTGCAGAACAGGTCTTGAAGTACTGGTCCACACAGCCCGGCACATCCGCCTTCTGGTTTGAGCGTGAAGCACAGGCGGAGGATCATATACAGGAGTTTGCTGATATGCATGAAGCTGCGGATACCTGCGACCGAGAAAACCCATTTGACGGCTGGTATGATCAACCCGTAACGCCGCAGCCACTGCTGTTCGAGCCGAACGATTTCGTTTCCGAACCCTGCACAAGGATGTTCTTCACCCTGCTGCACAGGCAGATTTTCCCCTCCTGCTTGAGTAGAAAATATGGTGAGGCCCCCGATGCCCCTGCCGATAAGGATCGCTGTATCACGGATTACTACCTTGGCTCTTGCGCAGCCGCGCGCATCTTAGAGCAATTGCAAAAGGATCTTGTCTCGGTCAATCCCGACGACATCTACTGCCGCACCACATATGAGATTGCTGAGGAGGAAAATCAGCAGGCAGAACAGCTCTGGCTATGGGCGCAGCATTTTCTGCGTACAAACCAGATTGATATTAATCGGCTGGAGCCGAGTGAAATTCAAGTTCAAACTCTGTTTCTCGATGTCACCGGCAGTAATTTTCCGCTTCTGTATCAAACGATGGAGTGGCTTTATCCACGCAGCGAGCTGGATGCACTGCTTGCAGGGGAAATCGAAAAATGTGGGCAGGATTTCCTCGATCCTTTTCTTTCTCTTCAGATTTCCAAGTATAATCAGTCTCACAATCCAGACCCTTCACTCGAATATGCCCAGATATTGAATCAAGCTGGCTCGCAATACTGGGAGTTTATTGTCAAAAACCAATCTTCTTTTGTCCCCGAGAACGCTTCTGCCTTCTTTGACAAATACCTGAAGTTTCTCCATTCGCGCGGTATCATCGAGCCTTAACAGTATCCGATATCTGAGCAGAGACAAGAAACAATTTACATCAATTAACCACATTTCCGCTCCGACCATTGAAGGTCGGAGCGTTTTTTTGCGCTCGATCAAATTTATTTTTAACCACCCCGTGAGCGATCC
>ERZ772900.627-NODE-627-length-36961-cov-4.911153_pt1 | contig 36961 bp, 30 predicted proteins | sample MGYA00512124_ERZ772900 | MGnify/ENA primary metagenome ERZ772900 (study PRJEB29015, sample SAMEA2737716) | human gut metagenome | biome: human gut; feature: human-associated habitat; material: faeces | place: China | collected 2012 ... | reverse complement strand
AAATATACAAGAAGGGCGTTCTCTTTTTTGTGGAGACTATGAATTATTCAGGTTAATATCCTCTAAAGGGAAAATCAGGTTTATAAAGCCATCATCGTCACCTGTTGGTTCTACATCATATGGTTCATTAGAAACTACATACTGGAAATAACGAGGAGTTCCAGTCCTATAGTATGAGGCAGATGCTACGACAACGGTTTTCTTTACATAAGGAGCAATTTCTGCTGCGACCAACTTTGGTACAGGTACAATTGTGGCTGCCTTATATAGTTCATCTTCAATATTTATATCTGTACCCTCAAATAAAATGAATTGAGATTTATATGCAGCAAAACGAATAATCTTGTTCGCGGTCAATTTCTCAATAATACCTCTTGGATTCTTTATGCCCAATGCCTTTAAAGCGTAAGTCTCCAAGAATGCTAAATCAACGACCACACCATTATAGAACAAGTTAAGCAAACCGATAGACTTAACAATTTTAAGTGCATCATCGATGTTGTTCTTATTAATGATTCCGCTTTCTACTCGTTCTATGGCAACACGAATAGCACGCCAGTTGGTAGAGTCAAGATTTGTTTCCGCCAAAGCTGTGTAGAAGTTATATATGACATAATCATAGACAACAGCCAAGTTATAAGTCGTTGTGTCATTTGGGAGAAAACTGTTTATTGAGTTGGATGCAGTGTCATGCAAGAAAGAAAATAGTGTTCTCTCATTCTGCCCATACCGTTGAATAGCCAGTGTCAAGCATGAAGCAGCTACCGCATCCAATGGATATAGCATCTTAGACGTTCTGACTGTCAGCGACTCTGATATGATTTTATTTTTCTTTGCCAACGAAAATATTTCAAGGAAATTCTCTTTGGCATTATCTGTCATTGTCTTTGATTTGGTTAGACTTTCGGCTGCCAAAAACAATAGTTGTTCTACTGGCTCTGCGAAAACCAATTCTTTAAAACGCCCCTTTACCTTTAACCACTCATTTCTTTGAGTTTCTGTAAGTTTGTGAGCATAGGATCCAAAATTTTGGTGAAGTGTGGTAATAAGTATTACATTTCGAGATGAAACATTAACAAACTCTGCTAATGTCTGTAAAAAATATAGTTCTTTTTCTGGATTATTGTTGGCTGCATGTTCAAGTATCTTGCCAAATTCATCAATGAAAATAAACAAGAATTTATTCTGATCCTTTAATTTTATCAAATACCTTGTCAGTGTACTAAAAACGTTTTTGCTATCATCGGAAGGAGCAATTGACAGCTCCTTTGATAACAACGTCGAAAGAGATGAATAGTCTCCTACGATATTCATAAACTCAAAACTCTTGGCATCTGCAAAAACGCTTCTTTCCGATACCAATTTTGATTTATTGTTGAGTAGGTCTTGTTCTAAAGCCATTAGGAAACTAGATTTTCCTGTTCCGTATGTTCCAATTATCAAGAATGAGTGAATTCCTGATTGGAAGCTATCGACTATATTGCCATACACCTTTTGTGCATTGGGCGTAACGATGTAATTGAAATTATCGCTCACGCCTTGGCTTATGTTTATAGATAAATTAAATTTCATCGTTGTTATAATATCTATTCAGCACTTCAAGTATATTTAATTTCTGGAGAAATTGTACATTTCTAATTCCGCTATTATCTGTGTAGCTAATTTCTTTGGGGTATTGTTCACTTAGCGAGCGTACTACCATCAAGAAAGAAGAAGTGGGAATGCAGAATATCAATGATAGTTCTTGTAACTTATCAAAAGAAACTGTTTTGTCCTCTCCGGCTATATGAACCAATGCAAATAGAATAATCAAAGGATTAACTTGCTCTATAGAAATTTCATTGAATGAATACTTTCCTTCGTTCTCACGGAGAAGACCTAATTCTAACAAAATACTCGCATATTCTTCGTATCCTTTCGGACTTGTCGGTGCAAGATAGTTCTGCAAAAGCACTCTTATGTCCTTCTTTACAGTATTTTCATTAAACACGTTTTTTTGTTCAGGTACATTGCACTTTCTTTTGATAAATGAAAGAACTTGTTCTTTATCAAACTCTTTCTTCTCACGTTGCAAGTCAACAAAAAACAGACGATAAATACTTGAAACCGCTGTCACTACTAACATATAGTGAAGAATCCATAGGGTGGCGTTATCTTCGGCATAAGGATCTCTTCCATCTCTATCATCAAAGAGATAATGAGCAATCTCCGTTGCCTCGTCATCATTCAAAAGACCAAATGCCCTCAGCCAAAATCTAATTGATTGAACCATGTTTTTGCCGACACCGAGTTTTACGACAGCATCAGGGTCTGTAAATCTATTACGGTCAACCAAATAATCATATCCCTTCTTTAGCCACATAGACTTACAAGGAAATGATTCGTGACCAGAAAAACAATATCTCATTTTATCAATATTTTTAGTGTTTAGTATTATGAAATAGATTTTCTAATTCTCTCATTTTTTCTATCAATTCTTCGAACGATGGTTTCTCTCCATATATCATAGACGATTGCATGTCCTTGTAATCGTTGTACCAATCGTCCATAACATCATCGGGAGGTAGCAACCTTATGCGTTTGCGAATGTCGGGAGTATAATCCACCCCACTCATGCTTGTGAATAATTCACGATGATGGTGGATTGTATTCCAAAGTTCATCGTTGGCAATCGCCCGTGTCGCAATGTCAGTGCTCATCATTTGTGCCAAGTCATACAGATGGCGGGATTTGCGATTGGCTTCTCTTGAAGTTTGAGATGAAAAAAGTTCATGCAATAAAAATGCCTTTTCTAAGAATGTTTTCTCTGCCAAGGCTGTGGGTATCACAACCTGCTTAACTATCGTGCTAATAGGTAATGCGTCTTCTACAATGCTTGTTACCGTTGCTTCTGCTGTGGGTTCGAGCAAGGAACGAGCACCAACCTCCAGTTTTACCTCTGAATGCAAATAAGGTAAATCTTCATCGAAAAGAGACCTGTAACGAATGTGTATCACTCTTGGCTCCGGGTATGTCCCATCACCTTCACCGTCAGGGGCAGCTTCCACTAACAGCCATTTCTCCATACCTGTTTCAGTAACCGCCCTTTGTAATGACTGGCAAAGTTCGTCACGCACAAAGATGGAAGAAGCCTTACGTAGCCGTTTGATTTGCTTTTTCGTCAAATCTCCCTCAAATCCCCAAATGGACGGGTCAATGGCCAAGTCTATGTCTTCGGAAAAACGTCGTATCACTTTCCATACCTTACTAAGAGATGTTCCGCCCTTGAATACAAGATGGTCTGCTATAGGTAATGAGAATACCATTTGTAATACTGCCGTTACCCATAAGTCCTTTTCTACAGCTTGTACAGGCAAGCCTGTTTTATTGGCTGTTTGGGTAAACACCATTTGCTGTTGTTCCTTGGATAGTTGGAAATAATTATTCATACGCTTGTCTTGTAAAGGTTCTTATCCATGCTGGCATAAGTGCCTCATCTGCCAGCACGTTCTCTTTTTGCTCTTTCTGAAGCACATTCTTAATTTGCTTGGCTATATCGTCGGTTATATTATCTTTCCCTACTTCTTTTAGGGCAAACGTAACCAGCATTGCAAGTGAATTTGTGAATGAAAGATTCTTGGGAGTCGTGTATTTGAACTGTATCGAACGACCATTTCCAAGGCTTACCTTGCGTGGTGCACCGTCTGTCAGATAAACAATATTCATAGGCACTTGAGTAGATATACCCAATTTGTTCAGCGCATAAATACCAGTCGGCACAATACGTGCCTTATCCCTGCGGGCTATCATCTCAGCAATCTGTTCTATGGATGGCATCAATATGCCAAGTCCCAAGACCGTATCAATCTCAGGATATAAATATATACCTCTTGCCAAACGGATGATATCACCTTTTGCAGTCAGTCGTTCAAGACTTTTGCCAATAGCCTTTACTTCACCGTATGACGTAAAATCAGAAGGAAAGAAGATGCTTCCTCTTCCTTTGGCTTTAATAGCTGTCAAAATATTCTCTTCTATGCTTGCCATCACGTTCTGTTTGTCGCAAAATTATAAATTATTTGCGACAACTCCAAGGCTTGGGTAAAATATGAGGTATTAATTAACATTACATGCTGAGATGCTATAGTCAAATGGATTTGATGGCAACATTCACTCCCTAATTCTGCGTAAACAATGCGTAAACAAACGGTTTCAGTTAGGGGGATTTAGTGAGTTCCATAGGAAATAGAGAAATACGTAACTGGTTGAATTTCAATAAAAATTGCGATAACAAGCTATCGCAGAATATCATCTTATCGTTCTCATAATCTGGAGGTCCCAGGTTCAAGCCCTGGCTGGTCCACGAAGAAAATCAGGCAGTTACGAATTTCGTAGCTGCTTTTTTTATGCGCTTGCGTAAGCAGAGAGGCAACATGGGATCAACGTAAAAACGGATCAACGTAAAAACCTGAGGGATTCTTATATTACGCATAAATTTTAGACAGTCTAAACAGAAAGAAAGCTCTATCCTTCACTCCCCTGAATAGTGAGCGAAAGTTCTTTATTTTGGCATTAAAAGACTCTGATGCAGCGTTTGTAGAACGTCTTTCAAAGTAGTTTATTATTTCAAGATAATGCGTCTGTATTGACCTTGCTACTCTTCCAAAGGCAAGAAAACCTGATTTATCCACCTCGTCATACCATCTGGCAAGCCTTGTCAAGGCTACATCCTTATGTCTGCACTGGTGATAAATCAATCCTAATCTCATGGAAAGATAGTATGCTTTCTCTATATCAGGGTACTCCCTGAACAGGATACCGGCACGGACACGCTGTGATTCGGTCCATAATGATTCTTTCTTATACAGAAGATATATACTTCTGGCCAACAGCTGTTTCCTTGAATCTCCGTTCTCAAATACCGGAGCATGGTATATCTTTCCACATGCCTTTGCATGTGCTATCTGTATGGACTCTTCATCAAGTGCTTCCCAGCGGGCCTTAACCCTCATGTCCTGAACGGCTTCATAAGCGAGCTTCTGTACATGGAAACGGTCCGTAACACGACGGGCGGCAGGGAAACAGATACGGGATATTTGCTCCATATTCGGAGCCATATCAAGTGTTATTTCTCTTACCTGAAAGCGCTTGTGTCTGGAAAGCTTCAGAAGGATGGATATAACAGTCTTTACGTCAGTACCTTTTATGATGGCGATAATACTTCCAGCAGCTCCTCTTTTCTCCTTGTTTATCAATATGGTATATAATTCACCGCGCGAAAGACACACTTCGTCTATACCTGCGTATGCTCCGATGTTTTTCTCAAACAGAATCCATTCTTCTGCGTGTGGGAGTTGGGGTCATTTCAAATATCCGCTCAGATGATTGCGATACTGTCTTTCAAAAAGATCACCGTCAATACCGAACAGAGTTCCCAAAAGCTTACAGCTGACAGGAAGCGTATCAATATAACTCTTTTAAAAAAGACGCAAATTCTTGCGTCATGCGGCTGCCTTGGGCAACCAGTTTCCAGTTACGGCTTACATAGCGGTCCTCATCCTTTAAAACCCATCGGCGGCGACGGATGTTTAGATATACTTTCTTTCCGCGGATTGGAAAGTCTTGTACGGTTATCGGATCATAAAAGCCCTTGCTCTCAACTTTGCTCTCAGAGTACTCTTTTGGAACTTCATTCTTCTCTTCAAGATAGATTGTTATTTCAGTACTGCTTTCCTTTACATCTGATATGTTGAAATAATCAAGAGTTCCTTCCGGGAGAAGGAGACGATAACCGTTTGTTTCCATTATATTTTATTTTATTCTTGTAGGCAAAGATAATATTTATTGAATTAACCCCTCAAGTTTTTACGTTGATCCGCAACATGGATCAAGGATCAACGTAAAAAAGAACCGCCTGTATGCGCAAACTCTGCGGATACAGGCGGATTTTACACAAACTTGCAAATATATTTAGCAAATCTGTTAAAAAAGCAGGCATTTTTCTTCATTCCTTTACTCCTTTATCCTTAAGTAAAGGATATGAAGAATTGTAATTTTTTATTTTATAGCTATTGGAGTTTCCAGATCAATAATATTTAATGCACTTCCTCCTCCGTTTGCCAGACCATCCATACCATTAGGTGATGCATCTTTTACATAACATGTTCCTCCTGATTCAAACTGATCAGTTCCATTGAGCTTATAGTAAGCTGCCAGACCGTCTGAATTCGGATCAACGTTCAGCATGTTTTGTTTAATTTGGTTTTCTGTGCGTGCAACATTCCAAAGTCTTACTTCACTCATGTAACCATAGAATGGACGTTCTCCCCACATAAACCCGGCAACCTTACCGATGAAGAATCCTCCTGATCCTTCTGAACCTAAGTCGAAACTTGGGGTATCCCATGTAGATTCAGCAGCTTTACTACCATTGATGTAAAGAACTGTTTTACCAGAAGGCTGATCATAAGTGAATGCTACGTGGTACCATTTACCTGTTTCAAATGCTTGAGTAGAATGATACTGTTTGGTTCCTGCAATCTGAATCCAATCATTATGACCATCTGGTAAAGCTGTGTCACCAATACGAAGAATCAAAATTCCTTCATTACCCATAATGGTATTATTGCTCAGCAGTTGATTAATATAGATAAGTGCTTCATAAGTTACAGACTTATATATTGTTCCACTAGCCAAAGGAATCTTAATGTGATTACTTTGGAACTGAGCAGCTTTCTTAATCTGTACGGGCTTGGTTATGACAAAGTAAAGAATGTCAGTTCCCGCAATAGCAGGGATGGATGAAGATTGAATACATACAGGGAGCAGATAAGATTTACCTTCTTCTATATTTCCTAGATTTGAAAATTCTATAGGTACTTTTTCTGAGTAAATTGTTCCACTAGGTATGCTTGTTGTATTACTTCCTAATTTCACATTAGACGCATTAAGCATTTCATAGTTAGTCCCGTATTTCTTATTATATTCGTTTACTACATTCTGTCCTGCAATGCTATAGCATACTTCAACAGGAGAGGAGCATGCAGAAGAAACTCTGGATTGTAATTCATAAATGATAGGTTTATCATCTAGAACTTCAATGGTATGTTCTTTGCTTTCGAAGTAAACTTTTGCTTCCAGCAGGTCGCTTTCACTGTCATTGCAACTGTTCAGCAATACAGCTATGGTGCAAAACGCCAAATATTTTAATAGTTGTTTCATATCTTTAGAATTTCATGATTCGTATTATTTTTTCCCTTGATTGGCTTTCCATTCGTTGAATACCTGTTGATTGATTTGAATTGCCTGACGCATCCATTTGTAGTCGGGAGCATTATCATAATCATTGTCAAATCGATAGGCACCAACTCCTCCTTTATATCCTTCCTCTGGCATCCAGGCAGCCTGTTGTAGTAGGCGTCCTCCTGAAGTAGCATAAGATTCAAAGTTTTCTGTGATAATCAACTTTTCTGGAATGTTCCCTGGAGAATACTGATGAGGCGAAGAACTTCCGTAAGATTGTGTTATCCAATAGTCTACATACTCTTCCATCTCAGGAGAAAAATATCTGATATGCCCGTCGATACATAATAACTTGTGTCCTTTGCCTTCTGGGTCACTTTTCGGACCGATATATTTACCCATTTCTTTAACCAAAAACTCAATAGTTGTTTGGTTTAATGTTCCGTCTGAATCGTTAAAACCGCTTCCTGGCTCCCAGTCAATATCAAAGCCGTCCCATTCACTGACAAAAAGTGAATCACAAAGTGCTTTAGCGTATTTGGCCAAGGCTTGATTTAATTCTTCCGTATTGTCGAAATTGTGCGATTTAAATCCCCAGAAATCCCAGCGTGCATATTTTTTTGCTGCTGCAAGTTCTGAGTCTGACCATCCTTCTTCGGCTGCCTGTTTTTCAATCTCATCGTAGATATATTCAGGAGTTCTGCCTTTTCCCAGATGAGAAAGTAAGCTAACTTCCAGCAGTTTGATTCCTTTTACTTTCTGTGCAAATTCTTTGTCTGCCTTCTGTGCTTCAGTAATTTCATATCTTCCCGGAGCACCACTCCACATGGAGATAATATCCATACTGTCGGGTACTGAAGATAAATAGCCTTTTCTCATGACACCTGAAGGAGCCCAGTTTGAAAACCAGCCGAAAGCAACCGGACGTCCGTAGTTCTTAGCTGTTTCCTTATAGGCGCGTAAGTTTGCATAATATTCACTATCTCCTAACGTATTATATCCGCCGATGTGTTCTACTTCTATATTTTCTACATCGGTACAAGAGGTTATCATTGCTCCCAATAAAGGTATGACGTATAATAATTTTTTTAGTGTTTTCATGTCTTTACTGTATTAATTATTCGGTTATTATTTGCAGTCCCACCACAGGTGTGTGCTAGGTAAGTCCTGTCCGTTGCTTAACATTTTAACGGCTTCGTTATAAATCTTCTGTCCGTCAGCTGTTTGGTAGAAACTGATAGGATAAATCATTCGGCGAATACCTCCTTCTGTTGTAACTCCTTGGCTGCTACCTCTGTTTGCCATAACAGGATTCAGTTTAGGATATCCGGTTCTTCTCCATTCTGTCCAGGCTTCTTGTCCGTTAGGGAAAAGAGCAATCCATTTCTGGATCATGATTTTTTCGAGTTTCTGTTCCGTATTACCTTCAAATTTTACGGTTGTGGCGCAAGGAGCAGCAAAACTACAAGAATAACTTCCACCAACTTCATGCTTGATCGGGGTTTTACCAGAATTCATGTAAGCATCTACGGCTGAGCTGATTCCGTTTTCCTGGAAAGACATTTCAATACCTTGCTTATACAAGTCTTCTGCATTTCCAAATTCACCGCCCCATATTAAAGCAGCTTCAGCTCGCAGGAAGTAGACTTCGGAAGCACGTAACCAGTAAGTTGGTGTAGCTGCTTGTATGTTAGGTTTAGAAAACATCTTATATTCATCATTCTTTCCATATAGATGTCCTGCAGGAACTGCCTGATACTGTTTCCCATCGAACGCTTCTTTTCCTTGTGTGCTTTTAGAGTCTACTGGCAAGAAGTAAGCACTTAATCGAGGGTCTTCATATCCCATTAAGTAAGAGAACATAGACGAACCCATGCGAGATTCATCATATTGTTCAGACAACCAATAGATGTTGTTTCGGAATGTGTATCCGGCTCCTGTACTCATCTGTGCTTCATCGTCTTTGGCAGTCATGACACCAATGGAATGGTTCAATGCCTGTGAAACATATTGTTTCGATAAGGCTTCATCGGCGTAGCGGACACGCATAGCAAGACGGAGTAGCAGAGAATTTGCATATTTTACCCATTTGGTTGAGTTACCAGCATATACAACATCATATTCACTCATAACCTCTACACCATTTTCTGCCTTTTCTGTCAGGATCTCAATGGCTTCTGTCAGATCTTTAAATATAGCTGTATAAATATCTTTCTCGGAATCGAATGGGATATTCATGGTAGCATCGGCTGCATGTGAATAAGGCATCGGACCGAAACATTCCAATGCTTTGTGCCAAGCTGAAATTTTCAGGATTTGTGCTAAGGCAAATACTTCAGGAGTATTGTTTTTCTCGGCTGCAGCTTTCAGCTTTTTCCATGGGTCAAGTGTGTTGGTATATGCACGTTTATAAGTTCCGGAAATCCAGCTGTCATTCAAGAAATAGGTAACGTTACTGTTTCCGCCTCCCCATGTATTATTCTGTCCGAAGAAACCACTCCAGCAGTCAGCCGATAAGTGATAGTCTGTTTGATACTGATTGATAATGTCAGTATCATCTGCCTGTGTTCCTACTGGAAATACTGTACGTTCGATAGTAGTGATTAAACCACCTACAGCAACTCCGTCCATGACTCCTTCTTCATCGGTCAGCTCAAATGGATTGGTGTTGATTTCTTCGTAATTGCATGATGCCAATAGTGACACTGCAAATACGCCTGCTATAAATTTATATTGGTTTATCTTTTTCATAATCAAAGGGTTTGTTTTTTATAGTTTAAATTTAATGCCAAAACCGAAACTGCGTACGCTGGGTTGCATGAAATAATCATTACCTTGTCCGTAAGTGCTTGTTGACGGTGTTAGCTCAGGGTCAAAGGGAGCTTTGCAATATAACATCCATGGATTGTTAGCAATGAAAGAAACGGTAACATCTTTCAGTACATTGGCAAACCATTTGTCTGGCATTGTATAACTGAATGTCATTTCTTGCAAGCGGATATTTGTTGCGCTGTACAGGTAGTATCCTGAAGTTTCATAACCTCCTGTACCAATCATTTGGTAGTATGTCTTTGCATCTACCCGACCTTGTCCTGGGAACAGAGCACCTCCGGCGTCACGAGCTTCTGCAGAACGTTTGGATACACCGAAACGGTCGAGGATAGCTTCGGTAGAAGAAGTAACCACTCCACCAAATCGTCCGTTGATTAAGAAGCTGAATCCAAATCCTTTATATGACAGGGCATTGTTCCATCCCATGTTAAAGTCTGGAGATGTCTTTCCTAAGTATACAGGCTCACCTCTTTCCAGACCGAAGGTTCCGTCACTTTTTACTTCAACATATCCCTGACTATCTTTCTTGAAGAAAGTGTTTGCATAAATATCGTGAATACTTCCACCTTCTTTCAGAATAACGCGGCCATTGTCTTTCAGTACTTCCGGGATGTTAATCGGAGCTTCCATCAAATCGGTATGATAGTCTTTCACCATTTCCTTAATCTCATTTATATTCTTTGAGAATGTAAATGTAGAAGAAACAGCCAGACCGTTTTTAAACTTATCATTATAGCCGAAAGAAGCTTCCCAACCTCTATTTTCTACGTTACCTGCTTGCAGGTAAATCTTCTGATAACCGGTGAATTCCGGTAAATCTCCCAGGAATGTCTGATTGTATGTATTCGATTTATAGTAAGTAACTTCTGCACTGAATTTGTTCCACAGGCGTAAGCTAACTCCCACTTCGTAAGATTTGGTGCGTTCAGCTTTAAAGTCAGTGAATGGATAAATATATGTCGGCGACGGAATACCCCCGACGATTGGAGTTGTTACTGTACCAGGAGTTAATCCAGAACGAGAAACTGGAGCACCAACTTCTGTATAAGAACCACGTACTTTCAAATAAGAAATAAATTCAGGAAGCTGTACCATTTCCGAAATAATACCAGACAAACCGATAGAAGGATAGAAGAATGATTCTTCGTTGGTATTTACCAGACGAGAGTTCCAGTCGTTACGTCCGGTCAAGGTTAAGTAAAGCATACTCTTCCATCCCAGTTCGACGTTGCCGAAAATAGCATGGTTACGGATACGGCTGTCACCGCCTTTTTCTGAAGTACGGCCGTTTGACGGGTCGATATTGGAAACAGCAAATTTGTTAGGAACTTTCAGTAAGGTTCCTTTATATCCTCTTTCCAATGCCCAATAATTGGAATAACTCCATCCAAGGTTGGCAGAAATATTAAAGTCTTTGATCTGCTTATTAATATTTACCATGAAATCAGCATATTCCTGACGGTCATTGTAATTGCTATATTCGTAATGTCCTTTAGTACCTTCTGCAAAAACCTGGTCGGAAGATGCATAAATCTTACGTTCGAATTTTACATAAGTATCGTCCATTCTGTAACGTGCAGCCAGATTAATCCAGTCGGTTATCTTGTAAGTTAATCCTACATTGAACATGTAGCGGCTCTTATTGTTGGTTGAAACGTTACGGAATGCGGTCCAGTATGGATTCTGCGAAGCATAAGTTGATTCTGCTATCGGCCAGTACTGAACGGGAATTTTACGGCTGTCGTCAAAGCGTTCGAAAGTTTTGATTTCTTCAAAATTTTCTCCTCGTGGAAAGAGGTAGGCTGCCATAACCGGATTCCAGTATTGACCCTGCGAAACCATATTCTTATCATCTTGCTTGATATACGATGCTCCTAAATCAAGTTGTAACTTGTCATTCAGGAAAGTTGAAGTATTACGGATCGTAAAGTTCAAGCGGTTGTATGAGTTGTTGGGAACGATACCGTCAGAGTTGGTAGACGAGATAGAAGCAAATGTCTGGTTCTGTTTAGTACCGGTTGTTAAGGTCAATGAGTTGATAAAGTTAGTTCCTGTGTTGAAAAAATCTTTTTTAGGGTCATAATCAGAAGGAGTGGCGAGTTTTTCACCCCAGCTTTCATACATATCCTTTTTATTACCGTAAGTATTTTGGAATTCAGGAGTCATGTATGCTTTGCTGAATTCGGTAGAAGAAGAAAATGAAAGTTGCAATTTACCTTCTTTACCTTTTTTAGTGGTGATAAGGATCACACCGTTTGCTGCACTACTACCATACAATGCTGCTGCCGACGGACCGCTCAATACAGAGATACTTTCGATATCTTCAGGGTTGAAGTCGGCAATACCTTCAGTTCCGGCCTTTCCTTCACCCATGATACCACTGTCTGTATTTCCCATGTTTGTATTGAACAATGGAATACCGTCTACTACATAGAGTGCATTGTTATCACCTTCTATAGATTTTGCACCACGCATTACTACACGTGTAGCACCACCGACACCACTGGCACTCTTGTTGATGCTTACACCGGCAATTTTACCATTCAGTGAGTTTACGAAGTTAGCGTCTTTTACTCTTACAAGCTCTTCTGATTTTACTTGCTGAACATTGTATGACAACGCTTTTTCTGCACGTTTGATACCCAATGCTGTAACAACCACTTCGTCCAAGCGTTCTGTATCTTCTCGCATAGTAACATTGATTACACCTTTATCGGCCATAAATTCTTCAGATTTGTAACCGACATAAGAGAATTGCAGAATTGCATCAGGGCTTGAAACTGTGAGTGAATAATTACCGTCAAAATCTGTTATAGCACCATTACTGGTACCTTCTTCCTTTATCGTAGCACCGATAATAGGCTCACCGTTTGCATCGACAACCTTTCCAGATATATTCGTTGGCTGTTTTTTATCGGATTTTTTCTTGATAGGGGTAATAACAATCTTATTACCTGAAACTTTATAAGATAAGTTCTGTTTTGCCAGTTCACTTGTAAGTAGGTCTTTCAGTTCTTCATCTTTAACAGACAGAGAGATGCCTGTTTTACCGTTTACTTCTACATCTCTGTATGAGAAGCGGTAGGGAGTTTGTTTTTCAATAGCAGTAAAAAGTTCTTTTACCGATGCGTTATTCAGGTTGAGGCTGACTTTTCCGGTTTGTGCATAACCACCGGTAAATGTAAACATACACAAAGATGCACATAAAAGGCAAATCTTACTACGCTTTTTACTATCTTTGTGCAAATCAGTAAATTGATGTTTGATTTTCATAAGTACGTAATAAATTTAGGTTTAAAGTTCGGTTTTACTATGCGCCAACATAGTTTTACTTATGGACTGAGCCATTTCCCCGGATGATTGCCGATTGTCCGGGGATGTTTTTTTCATGTTTTCATCTGTCTTTTCATAGTTTTAAGGTTAATATTTAAATTAGTTGTTATTCTATGGTTATGGTTTCTTCATCCATTGTGTATTCAAATCCGTAATGTATTTTCAACACATTCAGAACACTTCTTATATTTTCATCATTAAAAGAACCTGTATACACATCCTGTAATATATTTTTGTTCTTTATGTTGAAAGTTACTCCGAATTTACGTTCCAGACATTGGAATACATCTTTCATCTTCTCATGTCGGAAAGTAAGCTCTTTGGTCAGCCATGCTGTTTCCATTTTATTTGAAGTTTCTTCAAGGCTCAATAACCCTGTTCGTTTATCGTATATCACTTTCTGGTTCGGCTTTACATTCAATGTATTATGAGCGGGATCTTTTGTTGTAACATTGACACTTCCTTCTACAAGAGCCATTTCAACAAAATTTTTGTGCTCATACGCATATACATTAAATGTTGTTCCTGTTACTGTAATATCCATTACTTCAGTGCCTACAATGAACAGTTTCTCTGTATTCTTTTTAACTTCAAAATATCCTTCACCCGACAATTCTACCTTACGGTTATCACGTCCGAAATCCTGTTTGTAGGACAGTGATGATTTTGCATTCAGATGTACAAGAGTTCCATCGGGCAATGTTACCAATGAAGTTCCATGTTCACCTGAGTTTATGGTTATATTTTGCTGAGCAAGATATTCAATATCTTTATGCTGAGTGTAGTATAAAACACTAATGCCACATGATAGTATCAAAAGAATGGATGCTGCTATTTGTAACCAATATTTTTGCACCTTCATGAATGGCGTTATGTGTCTTTGCTTGTTCAGTTTTCTATACAGAGAGTTTATTTTATCTTGTGATAAAGGCTCATAGCTGTTGAATTTATCCCATTCGTCAGAAAACAGAAACTCTAAATCAGCTTCAGATGACTGGTTTATCTTTGCCGATAACTCTTTAAATTCCTCAGAAGATATAGCTCCCGAACGGAATTTATCTAATAAATCTTTTACCTTGTTCTGTATGTTTGTGTCCATAAAACTATTACCTTGTTTATTGGTAATATCCACAAACACGTAAAATATAACATGTATATTTCTATGTTAGAAAACATAAAAATTAGAAATGGCTTAAAAAAAGGAGTAATATGAAAGAATATTGCTGAAGTTCGGTTCGTATTATTTTTAAGGCCGTTGATAATTGGTTACGTACTACTTGCTCTTTTATGCATAGTTGCTCTGCAATTTCTGCAACAGATAAATTTTGTTCCTTGTTTAGTTCAAAAATCTCACGTTGGCGTGGAGTAAGTTTTTCTTTAGCTTGTTTTAGTGCTTTGCAGAACTGATCGAAGTCTATTTGTTTTTCAGCTTCATCTCCTGAAGTTCGTATGTTGTCATTATATTCTATAAACTCCTCCATTGAGGTGTTATTTAACTGTCGGCGTAACTCCTTAAGTAATAAATGATAAGCAATTGTAAACAGATAAGCTTTGAATGATGACTCGGCATCTAGTTTTTCTCGGTTAATCCATATGCGATAGAATGTTTCCTGTACGACATCATCTGTTGTTTCTTCCGATTTTACATATTGATATACAAATTGATATAGCCTTGATACCCACATTTCATACAAGGTCCGGTAGGCTTTTTCGGAACCAGATTTAACAGATAATATTAATTTCCTTTCATCTATCATATAGCTATATCAAGTTAAGATCCGCTTATTTTTTTGCTATAAATATGCAAATTTAATATTTTTCTTTTATATTGGACATATTGGTTAGCCATAGTTGAAAGATGTGTAATTTTTATAAGTATATTTTTGTTTGAATTAATGGATTTTGATAACTTGCATTATTATTAAAGTTAACCTCTGTATTATGAAAAAATATGGTCTGTTCCTTTTATTGGGGAAATTCTTGACACTCTCAATGGGAAGCTTATGGGCTGAGAATATTCAGAAGATTGACACGGTAGCTACAATTGTAGATTCAAAAGTTCTGTCAGATCCGTATTTGCCGCAACATTTGGGAGGAGAAATCTTTGTCAAAGCTAAAGATGCTAATTTCCTGAATTCATTAGTTGGTAGAATTGCCGGAATAACTGTTCAGCCCAGCTCTATGGGAACTGGAGGGGGAGTAAAAATTGAGATGAGAGGCGTAAGAAGTTTCCAAGGAAATAATAATGTTCTTTTTGTGATTGATGGAGTGCCATTTCCTCAACTTTCTGCGGAAGAGTTTTATTCCATCTATAAGGGTTATGGATTATCATCGGATGGTATCGCTTCATTTAATGCAGAAGATATAGAAGGTATTTCAGTCTTGTCGGGTGCAGTTGCTTCTGTGCTGTATGGAAGTGATGCTGCCAATGGAGTTATTCTTATTACGACCAAGCGAGGAAATAAAGAGTATAAACCTTCCATTACGGTATCGAATACGACAACTTTTGCCAAGCCTTTTGTTATGCCGGAATTTCAGCATGTTTATGAGGGTTGGGCATCGGATGTGAAAACTCCATTTGCCTGGAATCCTTCCGACTTTTATCGTACGGGACATACGGTGAATAATGCTGTTACTGTATCTGCCGGTACTGAAATGAATCAAAGCTATTTTTCTGCCATGACTCAGAATGCGGTTGGACTACTTGATAATAATAGTAGTAACCATTATAATCTGACATTCCGTAATACGACGGCTTTACTAGATAGTAAATTGAAGATTGATGTCAGTTTGATGTATATTCGTACCAAGGAGCGTAACATGCTGGCACAAGGTGACTATTTTAATCCGATTGTACCGGTTTATCTGTTGCCGGACTTTTTACGAAAGAATGATGAATATAGTCGTTTTGAACGTTATGATCCAGATGAAGGATATGCTACTCAGTATTGGCATTATGCCGACTGGCAAAATCCGTATTGGATAGAGAAACGTAATTTATTTGTGAATACTAAAGACCGTATACGGGCAGGGTTGGGATTCCGGTACTCATTAACCGATTGGCTGGATTTTATTGCATATGTTAATTATGATAAAGATAAGCAGATGCAGACACAGGAGTTATATGCTTCTACTCGTTATTTATTGAAAGATTCTTCTTTGGGAGGGTATGGGAAGATAAATGCAGATTTAAATCAGACCTACGCTGATTTAGCTTTTCATCTTCAGAAATCTGCTGGTAATTTTTCTTTTAATGCATTATTAGGAACAGTGTTTCGCGATAGAAAATACGAGTATAACTTACATGGCGGCGGTTTGGTGCAGCCGAATGTTTTTTCTCTTGACAATCTGGATAGTGTGAAAAGAAAAGACTGGGATGTCGATTTGTACGACCGCAGCAATGCGTTGTTTGCTTCTTTGCAAGTCGGTTACAAAGATTTCCTTTATATAAATGCCGGAGCACGTAAGGAATGGCAGTATTTGTGGAGTGGAGGAACAAGAGAAAGTTATGATGATGTTTTTTATCCATCGGCAGGTCTTTCGTTTATTCCAACCTCTATAATGTCACATTCGAATGTATTGTCTTTTTTGAAATTTCGTCTGGCTTATGCTGAGAGTGGTGCTTCTCATCAATATTATTTGCCTAATGGTTTATGGTCGTACGACAGAGATGCGTCATCTTTCATTCAGGGAAGGATTGCTTGTGAAAAGACTAAATCGTATGAAGTAGGTTTCGATCTGGGTATGTTTAATAATAAGTTGAATTTTTCTTTTACCATGTATTCAACATCTACGGATAGTGACATACCTCTAGCAACTTATCTGGGGAAAGCTGAGATACAAAATAAGGGCCTGGAAGTGTCGTTAGGACTGAATCAGCCTTTAGGTCCTGTTTCATGGAGTTCTAACCTTACTTATACGCTCAACAAGAATAAGATTAAGGATTTTCATGAGGTTGTAAATTCTGTAACGGGGGAATTTACAGTTAATTACTTAAAGCTCGCTTCATATGGTCAGCTTGCTGAGGAGAGACTGGTTCCCGGAGGTTCAATTGGAGATATATATGTCAGTACCTTCCGGAAAGATGCAGCCGGCAATGTTCTTTTCAATACACAGACCGGTTTGCCGGAACGAAGTAATGACTATGTATATGCTGGTAATACTTCTCCGGATTATATGATAGGATGGTCAAATGATTTCAGTTGGAAAGGTTTGGAACTTGGCTTGGTTCTTCAAGGCTGTTTTGGGGGAGAAGCCTTGTCTATGACACAAGCTATGCTTGATCGTTATGGAGTTTCACTGATTACAGCGGATGCACGTGACCAGGGAGGAGTATGGATCAGCGGGAAGAAAATTCCAGTTTTCCAGTATTATTCTGTGACATCGGGAATGTCGGGTATTGGAGAACTTTATGTATACGATGCAACCAATGTTCGTTTGGCAGAATTGACTTTGGGATACAATGTTCCGATGTCTCGTTGGGTAAACTGGATGCAGAATATAAAAGTATCTTTTGTCGGACGGAATTTACTGATGTTTTATAAAAAAGCTCCTTTCGATCCGATGAGCACGGCCAGTATGGGAAATGATATGCGGGGCATAGACTATTTCCGTTTGCCCAGTCTGCGTAATATGGGATTTTCTCTGCGGCTTACGTTCTGATGGTCTGTTACAGATTGCGTGTCTGGCAATTGAGGAAGAGGTTCAGTAATTCCTGATTGGCGGTATTATCTAACTGCGTTCCTTTTTCTGCTTCGAATATATTGAGTGTAGATGAACATTCTCCACAAATGTCTATGCCTATTATTTTTTCATGTTTCAGGATAATAGATAACAAATGCTCCAGTTCATTTAATGTAAGGGAGCCTTGATCCCAATTGGTAACGGCAGACTGTGGGTTAAGTACATCCTTATCTACAGAAATATATACCGGAGTATCGATTGTTTCGTTAGAAAACTGTTTCCACGAAGCTTCGTGTTGCAGACTTTGTTCGCTATAAAATTCCACTGTTTGCCGGTATTTAGGAGAAACATGCTTGATTAGGTTTTCGGATGCTCCTATGATAATTACTTTGCGTAAATAAGGGTTCGATTCTATTGTATCTTCTACCCAGCTTCCGCACGAAATCATTTCTTCGAAAAGAGGGGGCTGCATGTCTGGATGGTGATCGAATACTATTAACGAAAAAGGTTGCTGTATTTTATCTGTCCAAAACTTAGTCAGATAATGATAGTTGCCAGAGTCGATGAAATGAATCCCATCTGCTGGATAGTTTGCTATTACTCTTTTCAGTGCATGTGCGCCCTCTTTGTCACAGTAGCATTCTACACCTTGCAAGTGTGTACAGTCTAGCCATGTAAATTTTTTATTGTGGGAGAAGGGTTCGTAATCATATACTCCCGTAAAGCTCATAATAACAACTGGCTTGTTCATAGTAGAAATAAAAAAATCCCTGTCCCGGATTTCTCTGGAACAGGGATTTGGTGGTTAGAATCGTTTATTTAATTTCAATCACTCTATTGGCTTCTTTCTTTTCTTCCTGTGTCATCTTTGGCAATTCAATGTTAAGAACACCGTTATCGACAGAGGCGCTGATTTTTTCTTTTTCAACATCTTCAGGCAGAATCATGCACTGTTCGAATTTAGAATAAGAAAACTCGCGGCGTAAATATTTCTTTTTTTCGTCTTTTGTTTCGTTCTTTTTCTCCATTGATATTACCAACTGATTATCTTCGGTAAGATGAATGTTGAAGTCTTCTTTTGTCATACCCGGAGCTGCAACTTCTATTTTATAGCTGTTGTCGTTTTCAACTACGTTAATAGCTGGAGCCGTTGCATTGGCTTTTACCATCCAATCGTTATCAAAGAAATCATTAAAAATACTTGGTAACCAGTTCTGATTGTAATTTCTTCTAATCGGCATCATAATTGTAATCTCCTATTATTTAAGTTCTTTTATTAATCTTGTTTCTTAGAATCGCTCCTCCTTTCGCTTTCGCGATTCACCCGATATTGTGCAAACTGCATGCCCGTCTGGTATGCCTGACATTATGATAGAATATTTTAACCTTCGTTGAAAGAAAGCCAGTTGAATTAAACTTTGATAAACATAGCATAGTGTCAATCGGTCATAAAAGTGGACAGGATGTCATTCTATATTTGGTGCCTGATTTGTATTCTTATCATTTATTCCTTATTTTTGCGCTTGTAACATTTAATATTTTATATTTATGAAGAAGATTTTATCGGCCTTAATGATTGTAGCTTGCTTGTTTATGGCAATGCCGGCACAGGCTCAGTTTCAGTTTGGTCTAAAAGGGGGACTGAACATTTCGAAATTGACTTTTTCGGAAGACATTGTAAAAGGAGATAATCGTACCGGATTCTTTATTGGTCCGATGGCTGAGTTTACAATTCCTATTGTAGGTCTGGGAGTTGATGTCGCTGCCTTGTATAATCAGTCGGGTGCAAAGGCTCAAAGTGGTAATGAGGAAGTCAGCCAGACTTTTAAAAGCATTGAGGTTCCTGTTAACCTGAAGTGGACGTTAGGATTAGGAAGTACACTGGGTGCTTATATTGCTGCAGGACCTCAGTTCGGATTTAATGTAGGAAGCGGACATTTTACTGAAAGTTTCGACATGAAGTCGTGCAATACTTCATTCAATGTAGGAGCTGGTGTAAAATTACTCGGTCATTTGCAAGCTGGAGTTAATTATAACTTTGGACTAAGCAAAATGGCTAGATCGGTAGATGATCAGATGACTATTGAGATGAAACGGAATACCTGGCAGATATCATTGGCTTACATGTTTTGATATACCAGGATCTGTATAAATAAAGGTGGAGAAAGTTTCTGTATGAACAGAATTTCTCCACCTTTATTTATGTGTTTATAAACTACTGCTTGTCAGTCGCATGGATATATTACTCCCCATTCTTTTCTGAGGTTGTCCATTTGTTTCATGATGCGTAATGTTTCGGCATGAGGCATGTACGGCGATTCCAGCCATCCCTTTTCAATAGCTTCGATGGAGGCATATACCTGATACTCGTAGCCGCTGATCTGTTCCGGTGCATGATATACCGCTATGGTTTTATAGTTTTCATCGACAACCCGTACCGATTCAGGGCAGTTGATATTTTCTACAATCAGATGCCCTTTGTCGCCCGAAATGACTCCCATTCTGTCACTTTTTGCATAGATACTCGATTGCAGGGTTGCCATTCTGCCATCTTTATAAAAGAGTGTTATACTTTCTTGCGCGTCGACTCCCGTTTGTGTCTTCTGGCAGACAGAATGAGTTTCAGCAATATCACTTCCGAAAGCCATTGCAGCAAAGTTTAGTGTATAGACACCAATATCGAGCAGAGCTCCTCCTGCAAGTTCCGGACGGATAATTCTTTCTTTGTTGCTTATCGGATAGCTGAGGTTAGCCGACAAGGTATACGGTGTTCCGATTACTCCTTCTTTCAGCAGTTCTTGTATTTTAAGTGAAAGGGGCATATACCGGGTCCATATAGCTTCGGTAATGAATACTCCTTTTTCTTTGGCGAAAGCAAGGAGATCTTCAGCCTGACGGGCGTTGGCGGTAAAAGCTTTTTCGCATAATACGGGTTTACCTTTCTCAATACACATATGTGCATTGTCGTAGTGCATGGCATGTGGAGTTGCGATATAGATTAAGTCGACTTCAGGATCGCTTGCCAGTTCTTCGTAGGAACCATATGCCTTAGTGAATCCCCATTTATTCGCAAATGCTTCTGCTTTCTCCTGATTGCGCGATGCTACGGCATATCGTTCTACTCCTTTCATCTTTTCCAGTGTGGCCGCCATCTTTTGGGTGATACCTCCACAGCCTATAATACCTATCTTATATATCTTCATTTTGGTTGATTTAAGAGTTTCTTTACAAAGCTATAAAAGTTTGCCTGACGTACCAAATGGGATAGAACTGTTTTTTGTAACTTTGCAGCCATGAAGAAGTACGTGGATGTCATAGTGCCTTTGCCCATAGCCGGACAATATACTTATTCCGTTCCCGATGAGTTGACGGATAAGATAAAGGCAGGCTGTCGGATCGTCGTTCCGTTCGGGAGCAAGAAGTATTATACGGCTATTGTAACCAAAGTACACCAAACGGCGCCTGAGGCCTATGAAACAAAAGACATTATGGAGGTACTCGATGAATCTCCTGTTTTGTTGAGACGGCAATATGATTTCTGGCAATGGCTGGCAGATTATTATCTCTGTACGCTGGGAGATGTATACAAGGCTGCCTTACCTTCTGGAATGAAGCTGGAAAGCGAAACATTAGTTGTCTTAAATCCGGAGTTTGAGGCACTGCAACCTCTTTCCGAGAAGGAACAGCGTATTCTTGATCTGTTGGGTAACGATTCGGAGCAATGTATTACACAACTGGAAAAGTCCAGTGGAATAAAGAATTTGTTGCCGGTAATCAAAGCTTTATTGGAAAAAGAGGCGATTCTGGTAAAAGAAGAGCTGAAACGCAGCTATAAACCGCGTGTAGAGAGTAGGGTGCGATTGTCTGCTGCTATGCAGACAGAAGAGGCCGTCCATCGTCAGTTTGATGCATTGGCACGTGCTCCCAAGCAACTGGCTCTACTCATGAAATATATAGAGCTGTCCGGCTGGACTGGAGAAAAGAAAGAACTTAAGGAAGTTTCCCGTAAAACTTTGTTAGATTCGGCTGGTGTCACTAATGCAGTGCTTAATGGATTAATTGGAAAAGGAGTTTTCGAAATTTACTCGTTCGAAATCGGACGTTTGTCTGCCGAGCAAGTAAGTGTATCACCTTTGAACCCTTTAAGCAGTGCCCAGCAGCAGGCGTATAACGAGATCCTGACGCACTTTCATCAGAAAAATGTCTGCTTGCTTCATGGTGTTACTGCAAGCGGAAAGACTGAAATCTATATTCATCTTATTCAGCAGGCAATTCAGGCAGGAAAGCAGGTGTTGTATTTGTTGCCGGAGATAGCACTGACTACACAAATCACCGAACGTTTGAAAAGGGTATTTGGTAACCGGCTGGGAATTTATCACTCCAAGTTTCCGGATGCTGAACGTGTAGAGATATGGCGTAAACAACTTACTGATGACGATTATGATGTAATACTTGGAGTACGTTCTTCGGTTTTTCTGCCTTTCCGGCGTTTGGGACTGGTTATCGTGGATGAAGAACATGAAAATACCTATAAACAGCAGGATCCGGCTCCACGTTATCATGCGCGCAATGCAGCTATCGTACTGGCATCGATGTTCGGAGCAAAGACACTATTGGGTACGGCTACACCTTGTATCGAAACCTATTATAATGCTGTTCATGGAAAATATGGCTGGGTACAGCTTACCGAACGACATCAGAATGTTTTGCTTCCTCATATTGAGGTGGTAGATATCAAGGAACTTGCCCGAAAGAAACGGATGACGGCTCAGTTTTCTCCACTCTTGCTTCAGAAAATCCGTGAGGCACTTGAACAGAAGGAGCAGGTTATACTTTTCCAGAACCGCAGAGGATTTGCTCCGATGATAGAATGCCGTACGTGTGGATGGATACCGAAGTGTAAGAATTGTGATGTCAGTCTGACGTATCATAAAGGATTGAATCAGCTGACCTGTCATTACTGTGGTTATACTTATGAAGTTCCAAAGTCTTGTCCGGCATGTGGAGGGGTAGAGCTGATAAACCGAGGATTTGGAACCGAGAAGATAGAAGATGATATTAAACTGATATTTCCGGATGCCCGTGTGGCTCGTATGGACTTGGATACCACGCGTACCCGTACCGCATATGAAAGGATCATTGCCGATTTTGAGGATGGCAAGACGGATATTCTGATTGGTACACAGATGGTTTCAAAAGGACTTGACTTCGACCGTGTGAGTGTTGTTGGTATTTTGAATGCGGATTCGATGATGAACTATCCGGATTTCCGTTCGTATGAACGGGCTTTTCAGTTGATGGCGCAGGTTGCCGGGCGTGCTGGAAGAAAGAACAAACAGGGGCTGGTAGTGCTACAAACCAAATCTCCCGATCTTCCTTTGATCGCTCAGGTAGTAAGCAATGACTATGGAGGGTTGTTTCAATCACAAATTGAAGAACGTAATTTGTTTAAGTATCCGCCTTTTTACCGGTTGATTTATGTGTATTTGAAACATCGTAAAGGGGAAGTACTCGATCAGGCTGCCGACTTGATGGCGGGGTATTTAAGAAACGGACTTGGTAGTCGTGTGCTGGGACCCGACCGTCCTCCAGTGTCGCGTATACAGACTTTATTTATTAAAAAGATTGTAGTGAAAATTGAACAACAGGCTTCGATGTCGAAAGTGCGTGAATATCTTCAGCAAGTGCAACGTGCCATTGTTGAGGATGAACGTTTCCGTTCGCTGTTGGTTTATTACGATGTCGATCCGATGTAAAAAATATTCGTATGAAAATAGAACTGGATGTACATACGCATACCGTAGCAAGCGGTCATGCTTTTAGCTCCATGCAGGAAATGGCACAGGCTGCAGCTGGTAAGGGATTGAAATTATTAGGGATTACTGAACATTCACCGGGTATACCGGGTACATGCGATCCGATTTATTTCCGTAACCTGCATGTGGTTCCGCGCCAGATGTATGGAATAGAACTTTTGTTGGGAGCAGAAATTAATATTCTCGACAGCGAAGGTAATCTCGATCTGGATGAGTTTTATTTGAAGATTCTTGACTTGCGTATTGCCGGTATTCATTCACTTTGTTATAAGTGGGGGACACCCGAAGAGAATACACATGGTATGGTTCAGGTTGTGTCTAATCCATATATTCATATCATTAGTCATCCGGGTGACGGGACTGCAAAGTTGAACTTCGAGCCTATTGTACTTGCGGCAAAGGAGCATCATACGTTGCTTGAGATAAATAATTCATCACTGAAACCCTGTCGGGGCAAAGTTGACGCCCGGAGCAATAATCTGGAAATACTGAAGTTATGCCGTCGCTATGATGTTCCGGTGATTTTGGGTAGTGATGCACATATCTCGTTTGATATTGCCACCTACGATTATGCATTGGAGCTGGTAAATGAAACTGAGTTCCCGGAAGAGTTGATTATGAATACTAGCGTAAGCAAGTTTAAAAAATATTTAGGTATCGGAGTATGAAAAGAATCTTGTTTGTTTGTCTTGGGAATATATGCCGTTCATCGTCGGCAGAAGAAATTATGCGTACGTATATCAAACGTGCGGGACTGGAAAAGGAGATAGAAGTAGATTCAGCGGGAATCAGCAGTTATCATCAAGGAGAACTTGCCGACGACCGGATGCGTGCACATGCTATTCGCCGGGGGTATAACATTACTCACCGTTCACGTCCTGTCCGTACTGATGATTTTTATGAGTTCGATTTGATTTTGGGTATGGATGACCGCAATATTGATGCCTTGAAGGAGAAAGCTCCTGATGTGGAAACGGAACGGAAAATAGGCCGGATGACCGACTATTGTCGGGTGAAGGTAGTCGACTACGTTCCTGATCCTTATTATGGCGGGGCTCAAGGATTTGAAAATGTACTTGACATACTGGAAGATGCTTGCGGAGGTTTGCTCGATAGCTTGACTCAAGAACTCTGATTGATGATTGTAAGATATCCAGTTTATATTTTTCTTTACGCCGATATACTGCTTCTTGTAAATAATTGATAACCAATGTATATCGGCGTATAAGAAAAACATCAGCATATTTTGTCGGAAATATCAGCATATTTTCCTGAACTTTTCTCGATGTTTTTTGAAAATTTGTACAAAAAATAATAGAGTTAGGAGAGGAGCTGATTAGACCTGCTTTTTACCTGCACTTAAAGAACTGGTTGTATATGTAAATTACATATATTTTTCTTTCCAGTGCTGATATTCTTCATTGAGTGATTCGGGAGCCTGATTGTACCAGCTGTAACCATTTCGACGCTCATATCCAAGTTCGGAAAATGATTTACGGGGAACTCCATCACGGTCGCAGAATAGCGGTTCTTCGTTTTTCAGGTCGTAAAAACGTGCCCATACAGGTCCGGCCTTTTCGTCTTTCACTACGTGTGTGTCACGCTTGCCTTCAGGAGTCATGAACCGCTCAACGCGTATGCCATATAATTTATGTAAATCAAGCCACTCCATTGCGCCATTGACTGCTGCCTTTACCCGTTCGTCCGGATCGGGGAGTTCCATTAGCAGGTGAACCAGTGAGCAGCTTTCTGCCGTGCAGAAGGAAGGCAATTCGAATGTTCGGGCCGGAGCTGGTTTTAAGGTTATGTTGTCGTGTTGCTGACACCATATGGTCGGCTTACCATTTACACTGATTTGAGTATTCAGAATACATTCTATCCCTTTGTCGAAAGCGGCGGACAGACGTGCTTTCATTTCATCGTTTACCAGTATATCGAACGGAGCTTTTCCGTCACGAAGGTTTCGGATGATTTCCATTGTTTGTACCATGGCATCATCGTTGTATGTAATATATACTTGATATCCCCTATGTTCAGGCCAGAACTGTGGCCATCCTCCGTTGTCATACTGCCCGCTTAAGATAAACTCCACTCCTTTAAGAAAGGCTTCTTTATAACGTTCTTCGGGAGATTGTTGATAAAGTCTTGCCAGATAAGTCAATTCCAGAATGGTAGCGTCATTGTCGGTTGTGGAGTCATTGCGCCTGTCTTTATCTCCTAATACGATAGGAAGTTCTCCACCCAGCGGGCGGTGAATTGGAATGTTCTTAGGCCATCCTCCTGTTGTACGTTGAAAAGCCAGCACATTATCGGCAATCCGCTTTGCTTCATCGGTTGTGAAAAAACTGTCCGGACTGTTTCTTACAATTCGTTTCCATTCTCTGGTTGTATATTCATAATCCTTGAGGGAAAGTGCTTGTTGGGAAGATGCCGGCATTGCCATTAGTGCACAAATAGCACACGTCAGAAGATTTCTGCCGCTTGCTTTGAAGAAAGTATTTTTCATATCTGTATGTGTTTAGGTTTTACATCTCAAAATTATCAAAGAAGTGCCTATACAGATAATAAAAATTGTTCTTTCCTTGGTCTTTTTTGTGCAATGCCTTTTATTTCTTCAGTTCCGGATAGCTGATACGGGTATGGTACATAGTTTTCAGCTTTTCTTTAAAGACACTTTTTACTGTAGCAATATCTTTAAATGTTATCGGACATTCCTTGAAGTATCCTTCTTGTACCTGGCTGTCTATGATCTTGTCGACAAGTCCGGAAATACTTTCTTCAGTATATTCCTTCAAGCTTCTTGAAGCTGCTTCTACTGAGTCGGCCATCATCAGGATAGCTTGTTCTTTGGTAAACGGATTGGGGCCTGGATATTGGAATGCTTCTTTATCCACTTCTTCATCGGGATGCTCATTCTGATAGGATATATAGAAATACTTTGTAAGTCCTTGACCATGATGGGTGCAGATAAAGTCTTTGATTACTTGGGGCAGGTCATTTTTTTCAGCCAGCTTCATACCGTCTGTTACATGATTTATGACGATTTGTGCGCTTTGTTTATAGTTCAACTGGTCATGTGGATTTACTCCTGTCTGGTTCTCGGTAAAGAAAGCGGGGTTCAGCATCTTTCCGATGTCATGATACATGGCACCGGTACGCACCAGCTGGCTGTTGGCGCCAATGCGGTTGGCCGCGGCGGCAGTCAGGTTGGCAAGTTGCAGAGAATGCTGGAATGTTCCGGGAGCAACTTCCGACATCTCACGCATCAGCTTGTTGTTGATGTTGGAAAGTTCCACCAGGGTTACATTCGAAGTAAATCCGAAAGTCTTTTCCAAAATAAACAATAACGGATAAGTAAATAGCAGCAAAATACCGTTTATGATAAAGTTGACATACATATATGTGTTAAGCTGCGCAATATTGTTCACATGTATCAGGTCGAGTGCAAAATAGAGTATGGTATATGTTATTACGACAATCAGGGCGCTGCGTAACAATTGTGAGCGTTGAGACAGTTCGCGAAGGCTGTAGATGCTGGCCATACCGGTTATTGTCTGCAATAAGATAAACTCATGTGGGGTTCGCAGGCAGATGGAGCAAAGCAGGATTGATACAATATGTGCCATGAAAGCCGTACGTGAATCAAGGAAGATCCGTATGATCATGGGAAGCATGGTGAATGGCACTATATATACACTCATGAAAGCATGAGCTACCATGATAGCTGATATGACGGGGAAGAATATAATAAGAAAGAACAATAACCCCAGACTACCTTTCTTTTGGTAATAATCTCGGCGGAACAGTGCCAGATAGGTCATGAAGCATCCTATAAGAATAGATACAAACAGAATCTGTCCGAATAAAGTCAGACGTTTTTCTGTAATAGTTTCGCCTCGTTTGTCCCATTCTTTTTGGAGTGATCTCAAGATATCGAATGTACGCTGGTCGATGATCTCGCCGCGGTCGATTATTTTCTGTCCGTTCATTACAAACCCTTTAGCCCAAGATACTCCGGAGAGGATATCTTTTTTTGCAGCTTCCGATTTCTCCGAGTCATACATGAGATTAGGAGTTAGGTAATTATTCAGATTACAGCGTTGCAATAGTGTCTTGTTGTAATGTAACGTATCAGAATAAATCAGTTCCTCGTAGGCTCTCTTAGTGGTATACAGTTCGCTTACACTTTGTAGGATAGAAGTGTTTTTATTGATGATATGAATACTGCGCATGCTGTCTTTGCGCAAGTTCCCCAGCTGTTCTACTGGAATAATTCCTTTCTCGTATACGTTTTTCAGTATTCGTTCGATATGATGCGAATATGTAGGGTCAGGAATTATCTTGCGTAAGCTCCGGTTGTAATCACTTTTAAACTGGCTGATTGCTTTTTCACCTGTATTTTCCGACAGAAGGAAGTAGGGGTGATAATTGGTCATGATGCTGTCTTGTTCCCGGCGGACCTCTTCATCTCCCTTGTATATAGGAAAATCGAATGATGCCTGTAACAAACCGTATTTCCATGGCTTGTTAATGTCAAATTGATAGTTGAATGTACCTTCCTTTGGTAAGAAATAGACAATGACGGCAACTGCTGCCAGGAAAATGGCGCATTGATACAGTAATTTCTTGTATGAAAACTGTCTTTCTGCTTGGAAACTTTTCATGTGTTAGGATATTTTGCGTGCAAAATAAGAAAAAAACGGGAAATTTAGCTTAATTTTGCAGCGTATTTTTAGATAAAGACCACTATGGCAGAAAGAAAAGTTAGAGTTCGTTTTGCACCGAGTCCGACTGGTGCATTGCATATCGGTGGTGTGCGCACTGCCTTGTATAATTATCTCTTTGCACGCCAGCACGGCGGAGATTTGATTTTCCGTATTGAGGATACAGACTCAAACCGTTTTGTTCCGGGGGCAGAAGAATATATTATCGAATCTTTTAAATGGTTAGGCATTAAGTTCGATGAGGGTGTAAGCTTTGGCGGAAATTACGGTCCGTACCGTCAGTCTGAACGTCGTGATATTTATAAGAAATATGTAAACGTATTGCTTGATAATGGTAAAGCTTATATTGCTTTCGATACACCGGAAGAACTGGAGGCCAAGCGTAAGGAAGTTCCGAATTTCCAGTACGATGCTTCTACACGTAATTCTATGCGTAACTCGCTTACGATGCCGAAGGAAGAAGTTGATAAGCTGATTGCCGAAGGAACACAGTATGTAGTACGTTTCAAAATAGAACCGAATGAAGATGTGCATGTACACGATATCATTCGTGGAGAAGTTGTAATCAACTCTTCTATATTGGATGATAAAGTACTGTATAAGTCAGCCGACGAATTGCCTACTTACCATTTGGCAAACATTGTTGATGACCATTTGATGGAAGTATCTCATGTAATTCGTGGTGAAGAATGGTTGCCTTCTGCTCCGTTGCATGTCTTGTTGTATCGTGCATTCGGCTGGGAAGATACAATGCCTGAATTTGCTCACTTGCCATTGTTGTTGAAACCGGATGGAAACGGTAAATTGAGTAAGCGTGACGGTGACCGTCTGGGATTCCCTGTATTCCCGTTGGAATGGCATGATCCGAAGACTGGTGAGGTTTCTTCTGGATACCGTGAGTCTGGATATTTGCCTGAAGCTGTGATTAACTTCCTGGCTTTGCTGGGATGGAATCCGGGAAATGATCAGGAAATCATGTCACTGGACGAACTGGTTAAGTTGTTCGATTTGCATCGTTGTAGCAAAGCAGGAGCTAAGTTCGATTATGAAAAGGGTAAATGGTTCAATCATGAATATATCCTGATGAAGAGTGATGAGGAAATTGCAGGCTTGTTTATGCCTATCTTGAAAGAACATGGCATCGAAGCTCCTATGGAAACAGTTGTAACCGTAGTAGGTCTGATGAAAGGTCGTGTCAGCTTTATCAAGGAATTGTGGGATACTTGCAAGTTCTTCTTCGTAGCTCCTACAGAATATGATGAAAAGACTGTAAAGAAACGCTGGAAAGAAGACTCTGCTGTTCGTATGACAGAACTTGCAGACTTGCTTGAATCACTCGACGATTTTTCACTGGCTCATCAGGAAGAAGTGGTTATGAAATGGATAGAAGACCACGGCTACCATATGGGAAATATCATGAATGCTTTCCGCCTTACGCTTGTGGGCGAAGGAAAAGGTCCTCACATGTTTGATATCTCGGCTGTATTAGGTAAAGAAGAAACTGTCAGACGTATGCGTCGTGCAGTAGAGGTACTCAAATAAGAACCGGCATGATTTATAATTTTGTTATAGCTTTATATATAAGTGCAGTCCATCTGGCTGCACTTTTTAATAAGAAAGTATCCAAGATGGTGAAAGGCGAGAAGGAAGCTTTCGCTGTCTTGAAGAAACAGATTGATCCACAAGCCAAATATTTGTGGTTTCATGCAGCTTCACTGGGTGAATTTGAGCAAGGACGTCCTCTGATAGAACAGATTCGTAAGCAATATCCGCAATATAAGATTTTGCAAACGTTTTTCTCGCCTTCGGGATATGAGGTACGTAAAGATTATAAGGGGGCGGATGTAGTATGTTATCTGCCTCTTGATTCTCCACGTAATGTGAAGAAATTTATAAATCTGGCTCATCCTTATATGGCTTTTTTCATCAAGTATGAGTTCTGGTGCAATTATCTGAGTGAACTGAAGCGTCGTAATATTCCGGTATATAGTGTTTCTTCTATCTTTCGTCCTCAGCAGATTTTCTTCCGCTGGTATGGAGGAAGTTATAAGAATGTCTTGAAATGTTTCGACCATCTTTTTGTACAGAATGAAGAATCTGTCCGCTTGTTGGAAAGTATTGGGGTGACTCGTACGACAGTAGTAGGAGATACTCGTTTCGACCGGGTACTGGAAATTTGCAGTCAGGCGAAAGAATTACCGTTGGTAGAAAGCTTCAAGGGAAATAATCGCAAGACTTTTGTTGCAGGAAGTTCATGGGCTCCGGATGAAGATATCTTTATCCCTTATTTTAATGAGCATCCGGAAATGAAACTGATTATTGCTCCTCACGTAATAGACGAGAGTCATTTGCAGGAAATTATCGGAAAGTTGAAACGTCCGGTAGTACGCTATACACAAGCTACGGAAGAAAATGTCAAACAGGCTGATTGTCTGATTATAGATTGTTTCGGGCTGTTGTCGTCAATATACCGCTATGGAGAAATTTCGTATGTAGGAGGCGGCTTTGGAGTCAGCATTCATAATACACTTGAGGCGGCTGTATATGGTATTCCTGTCATTTTCGGCCCGAATAATTATAAGTTCCTCGAGGCGCAAGGGCTGAAGGCTTGTCAGGGAGGTTTCGAAATTCAGGGTAAAGAAGACTTCGACCGTTTGATGAACAAGTTCCTTTCGGATGAGACCTGTCTGCATAAAGCTGGAAAGAATGCCGGTGATTATGTGCGTAATAATGCCGGTGCATTGGAAAAGATAATGAATACAGTTTCTTTATAGTAATAGTAAATAAAAGAAAAACAGGCATACAAGTGAAGTTCTCACGAGTATGCCTGTTTTTCTTTTATCCTTTTTTGATAATTTTTTTCTTAAAATCTCAAAGTAGGATTCTTTTTATTCAGCATTTTTCTTAAGCCATTCCATTCTTCGCTGGTCAGGAAGATGGGTTACTTTGAAGTGTTCGAATTTTACGTTAAATCCTTCACCGTCAGGACAAGCTCCCATCAGACCAACTTTGACAGGTGTATTGTCTTGCAGCCAGGCATTCCGCATCATAACATAAGTTTTGTCATCGAATGAGTAGAACACTTCTACGGCATCTAGTCGTCTGACTGCCTTTATCCAAATATAGGGTACAGGCTTATCGAGAGTAATAACACTCCAGTCGCTTGTATGGTGGGTAACAACTGTACTTAGGTTGAATTTTCCGTCAACAAACTCAATACCGGTCTTGATATAGTTTTCCTTGTCGATACGCAGCATCAGACCTGCTTGGTCGAAGCGGACTTTGTAGTCGCCTGTGATTTTTACTTTTACTTCAAACTCGCCGTCATACGTATTGTAATAAAAAGGAGCGTCATCGACAGTAAATCCGTAATGTGAAATGCGCCAATAGTCACTATGTGGAGTGACATACATACTTAATGCATTATCTGCTATTTCCCACTGCTCTGGTTCATTGAACCATTGCATTTTTTCCAGAGTCTGTGCCATAGCCTGCGTACTTATAAAGGTTAGCATTGCCAAAAAGAGCTTTTTCATAAATGTGTAAAGTTAGAATGTGGAATATTTTCTTTTATTTTGCAAAGGTAGTTACCTATACTGAGAGCACCAATACTGATAAATAACCATTTTTATTCTCTCTCCCGTTATGAATGTAAAGACTGCATTGAACAACGAACTGCTTGCACAAGATTTTGCAGGGGAAGTAAACCTGAACCGGTATCTTACACATTATAAACAGGTTGCTTCGATGTATGCTGAGGTAGAAAATTCGATAGCAGTTCTGAGTGATATGGGTTCTAACCGAAGTTATATTTATTATGGTAAGGTAGGAGAGTTTTTAGGCATAGCTTTGCATGGGGAATGTCATCTTATTGAATCTATCTGGGAAGAAGAAATATTCAGTCGGATTCATCCCGATGATTTGGTGAAGAAACATACTCGTGAATTACGCTTTTTGCATTTCCTTAAAAATGCTTTAGAGAAGCAGCGCAGTGATTATTATCTGGAAGAGTATCTTCGGATGTGTGACAGTGTGGGAAAATACCATCAGGTTTTACACCGTATGTTTTATGTCATAGCACAGGATACAGGGAATATTTGTCTGGCCTTGTGTTTATATAATCTGACTGAAGTTTCTTCCATAGGAAGCATGATTGTAAATTCAGCTGATGGAAGTCGTATAGATATTGATACGTACGACTGTTCCGACTTGCTTTCAAGACGTGAAAAAGAAATTCTGATATTAATAGGAAGGGGAAAGTCGAGTAAAGAAATAGCTGAAGAGCTTTCTCTCAGCATACATACCGTTAGCCGTCATAGGCAAAATATCCTGCAAAAACTACAAGTAAGCAACTCTGCTCAGGCTTTTGGCATCGCACGTGAATTACATTTGCTATAGTTGTTTTTATTTTGCATCATAGATTGTAAAAGCCTTTTGGTACTTTGTTGCTTTTTTAACAAGGAATATTCGTTGCTGTCAGCTAAAATGCTTAACTTTAACAACTTAATTGTAGGGGCTTATGAAGAAGTTGTTCTGTATATGTTATTTGTTCCTTGTTTTGTGTGGAACGTTTCCGTGGATAACTTCCTGTTCGGGAGACGATGTTGAAGAAGTTGTATCTGTGCAAGATGTTCCTTCCGATATCTCGTTGTTTGTGTCTGCTTGGTTTCCTGGAGCAATGATTGAACAGATTTCACGGATTAATGAGGAAGAGAGAGGGTATCATGCTCTCTTGTCGAATAATGTAGAAGTAGATTTTACTAACGAAGGAAGTTGGACAAAGGTTTGTTTCCCTAATGCAGGAATGCAGATTTTCGCGCGTAAGTTTCTGGGAGAGATGTACGACTTTATGGAAGCCAAATTTGGTGAGATATCAGTTTCCGCCATTTATGCAATCAAGGAGGGATTGACAGCAGAGTTGAGTGACGGAAGAAAACTGGCTTTCCAGCATTATGAGAATCGTTGTCTGGGATATGAATATCCTGTTGAAGTTGGCGAAGAATATTTGTCTGAGAAGATAAAGAATTATATTTTACAAGCATTTCCGGGTAGAGAGATTACACGAATTATTATTGGTTCGGAGCAGTTGAATCCTTCTATGCCTGCTTATCGGGTATGGATAGATGATACTTATCTGCTTCTTTTTGATAAAGAAGGAGAATGGACTTTGGTTAGTGGGGAATTCGATCGGACAGTTGTAGAAGAAAACGGAGAATTGTTGTTTCCGGAGTTGCCGCAAACTGTGATTGATTTACTGCCTCAGAAGGTGATGGAACAGATTTGGGATTCTGAACCCAATGCACGTATTACCTCTGTTTCCCGTGACCAGAAAGATTATTATACCTTACAGGTGCATCCTGCTAAGGCGATTTCTACCTATGGAGGTGAAAAAACTTTTGTGATTCAAATCAGCCAGATTCAGGAATTTCTGAAAAACTATTTTACAGAAGTTTATCAGATGAAAATTTCATGGAATTATGATTGTAATAATCCACTTGTATCTGTTGCTTTACCAAATGGATTCAGTTTCTTGTTTGATGGTGATTATGAATGGTTACGCATAAATGGGGGAGGGCAGATATGGCCGGATTCGATGTTACCATTGTTGCCTTCAGGTATTATTTCGTATTGGAAAAATACAGCAGCAGATGTCGGAATTACAGATGTAGACAGAAAGGAAGGAAATTATCATGTTTTGTTGATAGATGGAACCCGCTGGTTGTTTAATTCATATGGGGCATTTATAAAAGACGAAAATGCTGGTTAAGTAAAAAGCGGAGAACAGCAACTGTGTACAAATTGGTCTGTTCTCCGCTTTTTGTATTATTCCTTAAACCAGGAAGCATACATCAAATATCCGTTTGCTATCTTTTGGTTCAGCTCTTTACTTTGTTCAGGGTCTACTTTCTTTATAAACTTAGCAGGAACTCCACCCCAAAGGGTATGAGGCTCTATAACAGTATTTGCTAAAACCAGTGCACCTGCAGCTACTATAGCTCCTTCTCCTACTACAGCATGGTCGAGGAGAGTGGAACCCATGCCGATGAGGGCATTATCGTGTACGCAGGCTCCATGGAGGGTGACATTGTGTCCGATAGAAACATCATTTCCTATTTCGACAGTAGATTTTTCATAAAGAGTATGTAATACGGTACCGTCCTGAATATTTACTCTGTCACCGATACGGATAGAGTTGACATCACCTCGTAAGACTGCATTAAACCATATACTGCAATCTCGTCCCATAACGACGTCACCTATGATGGTAGCATTGTCGGCAAGGTAGCAGTTTTCACCTATTTGAGGAGTGAATCCTCTGACTGATTTTATTAGTGCCATTATTATCTTTATTTCGTTTGAATTTATAAGCGTGCGGTAGCTTCTTTCAACCAGTTCTGCTCGTCGGATGTAAGCATTGGAGAAAGCGTATCGTATACTCTCTGGTGATAGCTGTTCAACCACTCAATCTCTTCGTCAGTCAATAAATCTATGCGAATAGCTTCTTTGTCGATCGGACATAATGTAAGTGGTTCGAATTTATAGAAAACTCCAAATTCGGTTTCACGTGCGGGTACTACAAGCATTGTATTTTCTGTACGGATGCCATACCGTCCGGATTTGTAGATGCCTGGCTCGTTCGTTATTGTCATGCCTGGTTGTAAAGGAGTGGGGATATGGTTCATACGTATTTGATGAGGCCCTTCGTGTACATTTAGGAAATGCCCTACGCCATGTCCTGTGCCATGTCCGTAGTTGATGCCTGCTTTCCACATAAACTGGCGTGCAAGTACATCTAACTGTGTACCACACGTTCCTTGTGGAAACTCTGCTTGCGATAAAGCGATGAATCCTTTTAAAACGAGTGTGTAATCCGTTTTTTGTTCATCAGAAACTTCTCCTAGTACAATTGTTCGGGTTATATCTGTTGTTCCATCCAGGTATTGTGCCCCGCTGTCGAGTAATAACAGTCCTTTTGCTTGCAAGATGGAAGATGTTTCAGGCGTTGCTTCATAATGGACAATGGCTCCATGTTCCTGATAGCCGGCAATGGTGTCGAAGCTGATGCCCTGAAAGAGGCATTGTTCGGATCGTAGTTCGTACAGCTTGCGGTCAACAGAAAGTTCTGTTTCCATACCACTTTGCACGTTCTCCTTCAACCATATCAGGAAGCGTACCATTGCTACTCCGTCGCGCACCATTGCCTGATGGAACCCTTTGATTTCGGTTTCATTTTTTACGGCTTTCAGTAAACGTATTGGTGAGGGCTGTTTAATGATACTGGCTGATGTTGATGCAGCTTGATAGAGAGTGTAGTTGGTTTCTGGAGAAAGCTGAATACTATTTCCCTTGTATTGAAGCAGGTCATTTTCTATCTCTGTATAGTCTTTTGTCTGAATTTGATTCTGTGTGAGATATGCCTTGACTTCTGCTGTAAGCTTTTCTGGTAAAATGTATAAGGTTGCATCTGTTTGAGTAATAAATAGATAGCTGATAAAAACAGGGTTGCAGTGTATATCACTTCCTCTCAAATTTAATGTCCACGCTATTTCATCGAGGGCGGAAATTAAAATGCCATCCGCTTGATTACGACAGAGACTTTCTCTTACTAGAGTCAACTTATCGGAACAAGACATGCCACTGTATTCCAGAGGTAAAATAAACGGTGAGCTTTGAGGTAAAGGGGGACGATCTTCCCATAAAAGATTGAAAGGATCGTCAACAGATACCAATTGAAGCTCTTTAGAGGCAAGTGAAATACGGAGACTTTCTACTTCTGCTACGGTATTAACCCAGCCGTCTATACCAACTTTATCACCTGAGTGCAGGACTTCTCCCAACCATTCAGCAATGGTGGGGGTGTCTGGAAGCCGGTCTTTGAACAGGGTGATACCTGTATCTTGTAATTGTTCTGATGCTTGTAAAAAATATCTTGAGTCAGTCCATAATCCTGCTTTGTCTTTAGTAATGACAACAGTTCCTGCAGAACCGGTAAATCCGGAAGTCCATTTGCGTGATTCCCAATGCTCTGGTACATATTCACCTGAATGAGGATCTGTGCTTGGTATAATGAAAGCAGCGATTCCTTGTCGTTTCATGAAAGCGCGTAAAGAGATTATTCTTTTTTTTATTTCTTCCTTCATAGTAAAAATATATTTATCAAAGTCTTTCTATTAAAAGCAAAGGTACGATTTCTGTGCTATTTTCGATAAAATATACTGGAAAGTTTTGTAAATAAAGAAAGTATGTGTAATTTTGCGTCGCAATTCGACTATCGAATAATTTAATAACAACATACTTTAATTTTAAAAACATGATTGTAGTACCAGTAAAAGAAGGCGAAAACATTGAAAA
>ERZ772900.621-NODE-621-length-37242-cov-13.269341_pt1 | contig 37242 bp, 33 predicted proteins | sample MGYA00512124_ERZ772900 | MGnify/ENA primary metagenome ERZ772900 (study PRJEB29015, sample SAMEA2737716) | human gut metagenome | biome: human gut; feature: human-associated habitat; material: faeces | place: China | collected 2012 ... | reverse complement strand
ATTCATGATTCAGCAGGGAAGTCCTTATCATAAGTAGAAAAAAGGAAACAGACATGTTCAGAATGAAAAAACGCTCCTATCGTGTTTTTGAAGGATTACGAGTAGCAACTCTAGTTAGTTATATAGGTGGCTTCATTGATGCCTATACTTACAATACTCAAGACGGTCGATTTGCAAGTATCCAGACAGGAAATCTCCTCTATTTGGTCATTCACCTTGTTGAGGGGCATATTGCGAGAGCTTTTAGCTATGCAATACCTATCTTTTTCTTTGTTTTAGGTCAGTTTTTTGTTTTTTTTGTTAAGAAGTGGCTCATTAACCATAAGTGGGGATGGCATTTGCAAGCGATTAGACTTGCCCTTCTCTTGATGACTATTCTTGCAATTATTACACCATACGTTGATTCTACTATTACGATTGCAGGCTTGGCATTCTTCGCCTCTCTTCAAGTAGGTATTTTTAAGCGAGTCAGAGGTGTAAATTATGCTTCCTTTATGATGACTGGTAATATTACTAATACCTCTTTAACCATTGCTAGGGCTATTGACGAGGGTGATGCCAAAGTGCTTAAACAAGCTTCTTATACAACTATTATCATCTTTACATTTATGGTAGGAGTCGCAGCCTCAACTTGGTTTGCTCAATATTTACATGAATACAGCCTATATACGACTTTGCTTCCCTTGTTTGTTTTAAATTATTTCTTATTTATCGAGGCAAAAGAAAAACGCAACTAGAGATTCTAGATTGCGTTTTTTTATCTGATCCCAGCAGGATTCGAACCTGCGACCGTTCGCTTAGAAGGCGAATGCTCTATCCAGCTGAGCTATGGGACCAATAACTCTATTAGTTTACAAAATATATAGCAACATGTCAATACTTTGTAAAAGCAAGATAAAAACTAAGGTAAAATTCGAATAAATTTAGCAAAATTTAATATTTTTTTTTGAAAAAAAGTATAGACAAAATCGAATACTCTGATATAATAATAAGAGTATTAACGAGATAAAAATCTCAGAACTTGGTCCGTTGGTCAAGGGGTTAAGACACCGCCCTTTCACGGCGGTAACGCGGGTTCGAATCCCGCACGGATCATCTGGCGCCATAGCCAAGTGGTAAGGCAAAGGTCTGCAACACCTCTATCCCCGGTTCAAATCCGGGTGGCGCCTCGCAAGCCTCGGTTGAAAGCCGAGGCTTTTTCTTTGCACAAAAGCAGATTGTTGGGAAAAGAAAAAAGGATTGACGAAACCCAAAAAGGAGAGTATACTTATAAACAACAGTTGAATATGGTGCCATAGCCAAGTGGTAAGGCAAAGGTCTGCAACACCTCTACCCCCGGTTCAAATCCGGGTGGCACCTCTTGAGTCCTGATTTTCCAATCAGGACATTTTTTATGTAAGAGAATAACAAAAGAACGATAGAATGTTTATAATTACCGTATTCTGTATACAAAAAGACAGGAGAAGTAGGCAAGTTCACGAAAATCAGGTTTTTGCTTTCCTTCTGCTGTTTTATAGGATATACTAAACTTGGTTAAATATTGGAAATTCCAATATGAAGAGTAGAAATTTTTAGGGAGGAATAAAAATGTTAAAGGAAAAGAAGGTATTTGTCATTGGGCATAAAAATCCGGATACAGATTCCATCTGCTCTGCGATTGCCTATGCAGCATTGAAAAATAAAACGGATGACGGTGTATTTGTACCGAAAAGAGCAGGCGAGGTTAATAACGAAACAAAGTATGTGCTGGATTTTTTTGATGTGGAAACGCCTGAATTTATCGGTCATGTCGGCACACAGGTGAAGGATGTGGAGATTAAGCCCACCCCCTCCTTGGATGAGGGTATTTCCCTGAAAAATGCGTGGAATAAAATGAGAGACCTGCGTGAATCCACCATGCCCATTGTAAACGATGGCGTGCTGGAGGGCATTATTTCCGTTAAGGATATCGCAACAGCGAATATGGACATCTACGAAACACGGATTCTGGCAATATCTCACACAAAATATACGAATGTTCTGGATGCGATTGATGGTACAATGATTGTCGGCGATTCCGAGGAAGAAATTACAAAGGGGAAAATTCTGATTGGTGCGGCAAATCCAGATCTGCTGGAAAACTATGTAGAAGACGGCGATATGCTTCTGACCGGGAACCGTTTTGAAAATCAGCTTTGCGGTATCGAGATGAATGCAGGCTGCATCGTGGTTTGTACCGGCGCACCTATTTCTAAGACAATTCAGAAGCTGGCAAAGGAAAATAACTGCAAAATCATCAGCACACCGCATGATACCCTGATGGTAGCAAGACTGATTTCCCAGTCTGCACCCGTGCGTTATTTTATGAAAAAGGATCATCTGATTACCTTCAGCAGAGAGGATTTCATCAGTGACATCCGTGATACATTGGCAAAAATCCGCCACAGAGATTTCCCCGTTCTGGGTAGAGATGGGAAGTATTGCGGTATGCTTTCCAGACGTTCCCTGCTGAATATGGATAATAAGAAAATTATACTGGTTGACCATAATGAGAAGGGACAGGCGGTTGATGGCATTGATGAGGCAGAAGTTTTGGAAATTATCGACCATCACAGACTGGGCAGTATGGAAACGGCGTTGCCCGTATTTTTCCGCAATCAGCCTGTAGGCTGCACAGGTACGATTATTTATGAACTGTATCAGGAAAATAACGTGGAAGTGGATAAGAAAATCGCAGGGCTGCTTTGCTCCGCAATCATTTCCGATACGCTGATGTTCCGTTCCCCTACCTGCACCCCGAAGGATAAAAAGGCGGCAGAGGAGCTGGCGAAAATCGCAGGTGTTGAAATTCAGGAGCATGCAGAAAAAATGTTCCGCGCCGGCAGCAGCCTTGCAGATAAAACACCCGAAGAAATTTTCTATCAGGACTTCAAAAAATTCAGCGGTAACGATAAAAACTTTGGCGCAGGGCAGATTTCTTCCATGGATAAGACAGAGCTGGAGCAGCTGCGTCCTAAAATTGCGGCTTATATGGAAGGTGCAGTCAAGGAAGGTGAAATGCTGTTCTTCCTGCTGACAAATATCCTGACAGAATCCTCCGATCTGGTATTTGCAGGCGAAGGCGCGAAGGAACTGGTGGAAACCGCATTTGGCGAGCCTGAGGAGAACTGGGTACACGTGCCCGGTCTGGTTTCCAGAAAGAAACAGTTTGTTCCCAGTGTTCTGCATGTGCTACAGCAGTAAGGGACAGCTATGAAGAATTATAAAATGGTTCTGGCGTATGATGGCACACGCTATAACGGCTGGCAGAAGCAGGGTAATACGGAAAACACCATACAGGAAAAGCTGGAACGCATCCTACAGGAAATCAGCGGCGCGGAAACAGAGGTTTTCGGCTCCGGCAGAACGGACGCAGGCACGCACGCCACAGGGCAGGTCATGAATTTCCGCATTAACTGGAACGGCACAGCCGAACAGCTTTTGGATGCCTTCAATGCGAAGCTGCCCGAGGATATCGCGGCGGTTTCCATCGCGGAAATGCCCCCTCGTTTCCACAGCAGACTCAGCGCAAAGGCGAAGCATTATTCCTATTCCATCTGGATTGGCAAGCATTCGCCTGTGTTTGAGCGAAAATATACCTTCCGTTGTACAGAAACGCTTGATGTTCAGGCAATGCGGCAGGCGGCGGCAGCCTTCATCGGCACGCATGATTTCAAAAGCTTCTGTGCCAATAAAAGAATGAAAAAATCAACCGTCCGCACGATTTATGATATCGTGTTCGAGGAAACAGAGGATAAGCTGACACTGCATTTTTATGGCAACGGCTTTCTCTACCAGATGGTGCGCATCCTTACGGGAACGCTCATCGAGGTTGGCGAGGGGAAGAAAAACGCAGGCGAAGCAGAGCGGATTTTACTGGCAAAAAGCCGAGAGCAGGCAGGCTTTACGGCACCCAGCCGCGGACTTTTTTTGCGCGAGGTATTTTATGAGGATTGGAAAGGCGGCAGCGAAGCATGATTCGTGTATCTGAATTGAAACTGCCTGTGACAGGCAATCAAAAGGCTTTGGAAAAGAAGCTGGCAAAGGCACTGCGCGTGCCTGTGGAGGAAATCAAGGCGTACCGCATTTTCAAGCGTTCTCTGGATGCCAGAAAAAAGGATAACATCCATTATGCTTATGTGGTGGATGCAGAAGTGAAGAACGAGAATAAAATTCTGGAAAAAAATAAGGATAAACACATTTCCAAAACACCCGATTTGGCGTATCATCTGCCAAAGGGGGAAAATCGCCCGACAAAGCGTCCCGTTGTGGTTGGCTTCGGGCCTGCGGGCATGTTTGCTGCCTTGCTTTTGGCGGAAATGGGCTTGCAGCCCATTGTACTGGAGCGTGGCGGTGATGTGGACAGCCGTAAGCAGGCGGTCGATACCTTTTGGCAAACAGGCAAGCTGGATGTGGAAAGCAACGTGCAGTTTGGCGAGGGCGGCGCAGGTACTTTTTCCGATGGCAAGCTGACCACGCGCATCAAAGACCCCCGTTGCCGCAAGGTTCTGGAGGAAATGGTGGCTGCAGGCGCGCCCGAGGAAATTCTTTATGATGCCAAGCCGCATATCGGGACGGATTTGCTGCGCGGCGTGGTAAAGCAGCTTCGGGAAAAAATCATTTCTCTGGGCGGCGAGGTGCGCTTCTTCGCCAAAGTGACAGGCTTTCAGTGGGAGAATGACCGCGTGCAGGCGGTTTTCCTGCAAAATGGAGAGAAAATCGAAGCAGAGGACGTTGTGCTTGCTTTGGGGCATAGCGCAAGGGATACCTTTACCTTATTATATGAAGAAAAATTTGCACTGGAGCAGAAGCCCTTTGCCATGGGCGTGCGGATTGAGCATCCCCAGGCTATGATTGATGCCGTGCAGTATGGTGATGCAGCAGCACTTCTGCCTGCGGCAGATTATCGCCTGACCTATACTACGCAGAAAAACCGCGGTGTCTATACCTTCTGTATGTGTCCCGGCGGCTATGTGGTGGCGGCGGCATCCGAAGAAGGCAGGCTTGCCGTCAATGGCATGAGTGAGCATGCCAGAGATGGGAAGAATGCAAATTCTGCCTTACTGGTGCAGATTTTCCCTGAGGATTTCGGGAGCGATCACCCTCTGGCAGGGATGCTTTTCCAACGGGAATTGGAGGAAAAGGCATTTCTGGCAGGCGGCGGCAGCTATACCGCACCTGTGCAGACGGTCGGCAGCTTTCTGGGCAAGGGAAAAGGCGAAGCCGCAGAGGTCACAGCAACCTATCGCCCTGCCGTAAGGGAAAGCAGTCTGGATGAGATTTTTCCTGCCTTCATGACAGAAGCCCTGCGGGAAGTTCTGCCTGCCATGGGCAGAAAGCTCAAGGGCTTTGACCGCGCGGATGCGGTTCTGACGGCGGTGGAAAGCCGCAGCTCCTCCCCGATTCGTATTCTGCGCGATAAAACAGGCATGAGCCTTTGCAAGCAGGGCATTTACCCTGCCGGTGAGGGCGCAGGCTATGCAGGCGGCATTGTCTCCGCGGCAGTGGATGGCATTTTTGTCGCAGAAAAAATTGCAGAAAAATATGGCTGGATGAAATAAAAAAATACCACATTCGCGTTTGTGAATGTGGTATTTTCTGTTTTTCGGGTCGAAAGCCCCGCTTTCGACGTAAATTCCTTATTCCGCGCTTACAATCACATAAGAGCCGTTGCGCTTATCCACGATATAGCCGAAGGTTACAACGTCGCCCTCATTCAGACCGCTGATGATTTTGCCTGCGGCAGATTCCGCATCAAACTGAAATGCACGAATATCGCCTTCGGAAAGCGTCATTTCCGCAGTATGTGCATCGGAAAGTCCGTTGAAGGTTGCCGTGATGGTTTCGTCGGGAATCAGTGTTGCTGTGCCGCCTTCGGAAACATCCGCACCCTCTTTCTGTGTCATCTTCATGGAAGAAACGCTGCACAGATACAGGGGATTTTCGATTTCATCCGCAAAGGTGTTGCGAATCAGTGTAACATCAAAGGATGCAATCAATTCCTCCTCTTCATCCGTGCCGGTCAGCTCTGCAACCAGCGTATAGCCGTCCTTGGTTTCCTTGATATCACCAAGCTTTGTTTCGGAAAGGCCGATATCCCCTTCGGAAAGCAGATATGCATCTGCATTCTCATCGTAGGAAACATTGCCCTGCATGATTTCGGGCAGCTCCGGCAGTCCCTTGTAGTCGCTGAACAGCGCAATCGCATATTCCTCCATTACAGTAGAAGGAACCTTTAGCTGATATGTATCCGTTAATTCCTCTACACCCTCATGCTTCAGACCATAGCCGCCTGCAAAATAATACAGTGCGGTCCAGAAGAAATTGGGATCTTCGGGGTTGTATTCCAAATTATTTTCCACCATGCACCGTGCCAGTGCGTCAATGGGGTCCTGCATGGTCGCTACCGTTTCCTCTGCGGTAAGGGTGTTTTTTTCTTCCTCATCCTGCTCCTTGCAGGATGCTAAGCCAAGCACCATCGTACAGGCAAGGAAAAGTGCCAGTAATTTTTTCATTTTTATATTCCTCCTTTTCGGCAATATCCTTTTTTCGGAATTCTTTGTATTTATAGTATAACGTATTTTTTTAAAATTTCCATAACAAAAGTCTTTCAAATTTATAAAGATTCTGTCTTTTTTCGTACACAGGGACGGGCGAACGCCGCATAAGATAAGAAAAGGGCTTTACCACAGAAGGAAAAAATGCTATAATATCATGTCGAACTATGTATACCACATAATTCGGCAAGGGCTGCCAATCGGTCAGTATAAAAGGAAAGGAAGGTTAAAAGAGTTTTTAAGCGCCAGAGCCGCAGATTGGGCGGCTGACGAGGCAGGAGTGCAGAGAGCATTTTAAGTATTTTTTTGCTTTCCATATCGAAAATTCGGCGGATGCTCCTCGCCCTTTCGTTCAGGGTCGCAGGCCTTTTTACAAAACAGAGCGGTCAACGCTCCCGACAAAAGAAAGGCAACGAACGAATAAAATGTTGGAGGTTGAAATTTATGTGCGGAATCGTAGGATATATTGGTGAAAATCAGGCTGTTCCCGTATTGCTGAACGGTCTGTCCAAATTGGAATATCGTGGGTATGACTCTGCCGGTATTTCCGTTTATCATGATGGGATTCATACCATCAAGGTAAAGGGGAAGCTGGCAGGTCTCAGAGAAAAGGTGGAGAAGGATGATAAAAAATCCTCTCATATCGGCATCGGGCATACCCGTTGGGCAACCCATGGCGTGCCCAATGAAATAAACAGCCATCCCCATAATAGCCAGAACGGCAAAATTTCCGTGGTACACAATGGTATCATTGAAAATTATCTGGAGCTGAAAAATATGCTCATCGAAAAGGGCTATACCTTCAAATCCGAAACGGATACGGAAGTGGTGGCACAGCTTTTTGAGGATTTATATGATGGGGATATGGTCTCCACTACAAGAAAGCTGCTGGAAAAAATCCGCGGCGCATACGCTCTGGGCATTATGTGTACGGATCATCCCGATACATTGGTTGCAGTCAGAAAGGACTGCCCTCTGCTGATTGGTCTGGGCAAAGGCGAAAACTATATCGCATCCGATATTCCCGCCCTGCTGGAATACACCAGAGATTATTATTTATTGGAAACAAATGAAATTGCCGTGCTGAAAAATGACGGCGTAAAGCTGTATGATATAGACGGCAAGGAAATTAAGAAAGAGGTTTATCATGTCACATGGGATATCGCGGCAGCAGAAAAGGGCGGCTATGATTATTTCATGATGAAGGAAATCATGGAGCAGCCCGAAGCGCTGAAAAAGACCATTCAGCCCAGAGTGACCGAAAGCGGCATCCATCTGGAGGATGTTTCTCTGACAGAGGAAGAAATCAAAAACTGCGGAAGGATTCATATTGTTGCCTGCGGCAGTGCCATGCACGCAGGGGTTGTCGGCAGATATGTCATTGAAGAAACCTGCCGTATCCCCGTTGAGGTGGATATCGCATCCGAATTTAGATACAGAAACCCTATCCTTGCGAAAAATGACCTTTGCATCATCATCAGCCAGAGCGGCGAAACCGCAGATACCCTCGCGGCACTGCGTGAAGCAAAGAAGCAGGGCGTAAAGGTGCTTGCGATTGTCAATGTGGTAGGCAGCTCCATTGCCAGAGAAAGCGATGATGTGATTTATACCTGGGCAGGCCCCGAAATCGCCGTTGCAACCACAAAGGGCTATACCACACAGATGTCTGTGCTGTATCTGATTGCGCTGTATTTCGCAAAGGTGCGCGGCACAATGACAGAAGAAGCCTATACCGCGGCAGTGAAGGAGCTGCATGATTTGCCCGAAAAAACAGCAGAGGTGCTGAAGGTAGATGCAAGAATGGCGGAAATCGCAAAGAAATATGCAAAATGCGAAAATGCCTTCATCATCGGACGTGGTCTGGACTATGCAGTCGCAATGGAATCCTCTCTGAAGCTGAAGGAAATTTCCTATATCCATAGTGAAGCCTATGCCGCAGGGGAACTCAAGCATGGCACCATTTCTCTGATTGAGGATGGTACACTGGTGGTTGCCATCGCAACACAGGAAAGCCTGCTGGAGAAAACCGTCAGCAACGTGAAGGAAGTCAAGGCGAGAGGCGCAAAGGTGCTGGCAATTGCCGCAGAGGATTGCACCGCCATCGAGGATGTAGCCGATGAAGTGGTTTATCTGCCGAAGGTAAATCATCTCTTTACCGCATCCTATGACGTATTGCCCATGCAGCTGTTCGCATATTATATCGCAGTGGAACGCGGCTGTGATGTGGATAAACCCAGAAATCTGGCAAAATCCGTTACAGTTGAATAAAAAACAAAAATTACAGGGACTTGGAATTTCCAAGTCCTTTTTTCTGTGCAAAATTCTTACAATTTTATAAATGAGATTGACGGTGCTTCCCTTTATTGGTATGCTGAAAAAAAGGAGGGCTGCCCGTATGAAAAGGAAACTGTTGCTTTGCCTGAGCCTGCTTCTGCTGACAGGCTGTGCAGGGGAAGCATCCATGACGCTAACGCCAAAAAAACTCAAAACGCAAACGGAAAATGTACTGCATATTCTGAATTGGAACGGAAAATTCTACGATTTTCAGGGGAGAGAGCCAATCAAGCAGGCAACCTTCCAAACGTGGAGCCTGACAAAGGATGGAGCATGGGAGCCAATCGGCACGCCCGAGGAGTTGATGCACGAGAAAAGCAAGGCAAGCTTCGCACTTTCCGTCGGGAATGACATCCGAGATGGATACAATGTTGCAGTAGCGGATGATGCGTTTCAAAAGGCGGAAAGCGGCAATTTCGCACCTGTCGAAAGAAGCATTGCCACCATGCCCTGGGAACGGCGCATTTACTGGACAGATGGCGGCGCAGTTGTATACGGACAGCCGATACCGTTGGTGTATCAGATGGATGCTGTGTATTGCTATGAGGAATTTCATGGGGATTTGTGGAAAAATCCAAAGGAATTTCTGGAAATGGGCTGGCAGGCATATACAGAAGAGGATTGGCACATTTCCTGTATTACGGTGACATTTGAACAGGAATAAATCAAAGGACTTGGAATTTCCAAGTCCTTTTTTCTGCGAAAAATTCTTACAATTTTCTGAAATCCATTGACGAATAAGTGTATTATAGCTATAATACAGTTAAGAAGTGTATGACTCAAGTAATACAGTTGAAAGGAGGAAAACCTGTGCTTGATTTCAGAAAGCTGGAATTGAATACCACAGAACCGGTCTATGTGCAGATTGTTTCCTTCGTAAAGCGGCAGATTTTCACAGGAGCGGCGGAAAAGGGCGAATCCCTTCCCTCGCGCAGAGAGCTTGCGGCAATCTTAAAAATCAATCCCAATACGGTACAGAAGGCGTTTCGGCTCATGGAGGAGGAAAAAATCATAGAAACACCGCCCCATGCCGTCAGCGTCATTCATTGGGATGATACTGTTTTCGCAAGACTGCGGCGCGAGCTGACCGCAGGCTTGGTGGCGGATTTTGTCGCGCAGGCAAAGGAAAACGGACTGACATTGCAGACAGTAACGGAGCTGTTGCAGGAAGAATGGGGGGACGAGGTATGAAAAATGTATGGAAGCTGAGTAATTATCTGTATGGCTGGCTGTGGCAGAAATGGACGAAGGCTGTCACCTTGGTCAGCATGATTTTGGCGGTGTGCTTTCTCATTGCCGCCGCAATGCCGACAGGAACGGCGAAGGATTATGATTATTATCCCAAGGTGTTTCGCTCTTACGATATGGTGATTGACCATAGCCTGTTGCCGATTTTGTTCGCGCTTGGTCTGCTTTTGATTCTGATTGGGATTTTCGTGCAGATCAAAGGCTTTTCCACAAACGGCAAGGGGATTTATACCATGCTTCTTCTGCCCATGAAGCGGCATGAGGTCTATTTTGCCTTCGTGCTTTCCGCGGCGGCGGCAGTCGCGCTGTATTATCTTTTGTGGCTGGTGCTTATGGTGGCGGCGTATTTTCCGCTGATGTCCTTCTATAAAATGCAGGCGGCAAAGGAAATTTTCGTTCTGACGAGGGACAATATCGTCACAGGCTTGGATGTTTCTCGGACGAATGGGCTGTTTCTCGCATTCCACAGAAGCACCTTTCTGGATATGGTCTTTCCCTCCTCTGTCTGGAGGGTTGTGCCTGCATTGGGCGGCTTTGCCTTAATCTTTACAGGTATTTTCTTTGCAGGCTTTTGGACGGAAAACAAAGTGACCGCTGTGCTTGGCAGTAGTGCGATGCTTCTGTGCGGCGGCTATCTGTATCTGCATGATGTCGTCAAATCTCTCAACCCATTTTATGCAAATCCACCCATTGGCAGACAGCTGATTCTCGGCATAATCGCCTTAGTGGCGGCAATCTGGTGGCAGGATTCCATCGTGCAGAAGCTCGGCAAGCGAACCGATTTATAAGGAGGGGTGCAATATGAAAAAACGAAATCGTGTATTGGAAGCCATTCTTTGCGCCGCTCTTGCGGTTGTGGTTTTCTGGGGCTATATGCTTGCGGCGAGGGATAACGGCGTATTTGCTCTTGAGGATATCGAAGGCGACAGAACGGCACTCAATGCCTTTGCCTTTGAAGGGCTTGCAGGGGATGATAACGGACAGATTTACTATATCTGGCAGAATGGCGAGCTGAAAACAAAATACTATGCCGCTACAAATGATGAAATGCGTTATATCATCCGACAGGAGCGGGACGGAAGCAAGGGTATCAGCAGATATTTCAAAAAAAGAAGTTTGGCGCGTTCTGAGTATTTTTCGGATACAGAGTTTGCGCCCGCCAAGGATGCCAATGTCCGCAGGCTTTCCGGTCTGGAGGATTTATCGGAGAGTGCCAGAGAATATCTCGGAGAATATTTCGATGGAGATACCGTACAGGGCGTGACTGCCGATGCATTGGATGTTTACGGCAAAGTCAAAAATTATACCAGCGGAGAAACCCGTTTCTTTACAGGCTTGCAATTAAAAGGTGGGGAATATCAGGCTGCGAAGGTAAAGGAGGGAGATACAACATATCAATCCTCTTGGTTTGACGGCAGGAATGAGGTTATCCTTTGTACCGTAAAGATGGATGATGCGTGGTATGCCATTCCTCAAACGGGTGCAGATGGGCAGGGCGAGGTTTCGATTTTCCGTATCCCGAAGGATGGTATGGCAGATATTCCCTATAGCGGCGAGGATGCACTCTATTCCACAAAGCAGTATGGCAAGGCAGAGTCATTGCAGACCTTTTCCGTCAATGCCGAAAATCGCATTCTTTCACTGGAAAAGGCAGGCGATAATCAGCTCCTTCTGGCAAGAACGGAGCAGGACGCACTGATTCTGGAATTGTATGACACCGAAGGCAAACTGCTTGATCGTCTGGAAACAGGCGTGCAGAAGGTATCGGAATATGATATTGACTTTGTCAATATGCTGCAGCGTGCGGATGGCTTGGTGCTTTGGCTGAATCTGAGCAAAACCTTCCAAGAGGATGAGGACGGTACGGTTCATCAACGGGTAGAAGGCACAAAATGCTTCGTTGTGCAGGAGAAAGCCATTGCACAGATTGCGATAGACGGCAGTGCGGAATATGTAGATGTGCAGGATGGAAAGGTGCTGAAGCTGTATGGCACGAAGCCGGAGCATATTGCGGCGGATTATTTCGGATATATGATGGATGGGTATGAGATTACAGTGACGGATGCAAAAACAAATGAACTGCTCTATCGTGGCAAACTGAAAACAGATTTCGTTGAGGATTATAATGGAGAGCTTTATGCAATCAATATCGGGCAGAGAGAAAAGCCGCTGACCGAAAGAAGGGATGAAGAAAGCTGGATAAGATATAGCAGTATTGGCGTAAAAAAGAGATACTTCAAAATGCTTTTGCCTGTTGACGGCACTGCGAAGCAAACAAGCTGGGTAGTAGGTCAAGAGGTGGAGAGCTTCGAGGTGGATTTTTAAGAAAGGGGGCGGAAATATGATTGAAGTAAAGCATATCTGGTTTTCTTATGAGCAATGGGGAGAGTTTGTGCTGAAGGATATTTCCTTCTCCGTAGAGAAGGGCGAGATTGTCGGGGTTCTGGGCGCGAATGGTGTCGGCAAGACAACCTTACTGAAAGTTCTGGCAGGGCTTTTGCCGCCCCGACCCAGAGAGAAGGAGCCGGAACGCGGTGTCTGGCTCAATGGCAAGCCAATTCGGGAATGTAATGCAGAAATTGCATTCATCAGCGAAGCCGGCACCTATCTGAAGGATTTAACCCCAAGGGAATATGGTGCTTTTCTGGCGGACTTCTACCCCTCCTTTGATATGGCGTATTATGAAAAGCTCCTGCATTTCTTCGGCTTAGAGGAAAAGCCAATCAAGAAGATGTCCAAGGGGCAGAAGGCAAAAGCCGAGGTTGCCGCAGGCATGGCGAAAAAGGCGCATATCCTTATTATGGATGAACCCTTTATCGGGAAGGATATGTTCACAAGGCAGGATTTCATGCAGGCATTGGCAGGCAGCCTGACAGGCGAGGAAACCATTTTCATCACCACCCATGAGATTGATGAAATCGAAAATTTCATCGACCGCGCGCTGATTCTCAAAAATGGCGAAATTGCGGCAGATGTACGGATGGATGCTTTGCGGCAGGAGAACAAAAGTCTCCAAAGCCTGATGAAAGAGGTCACAGGCTATAAAGAAGGAAACCTTGAGGAGCTTTTATCATAAAATTTAATTACGAACAGCAAAAAACACCGAGGTCTGTTGATCTCGGTGCTTTTGCTTCATTGACAGAAAAAGTTAGCCATGATATACTCAGTCTTAGAAAATTGAGAAAAATTATCATTAGATATGGAATCGAGGAATTTTATGACATTAAATGAGCTTCCTGTCGGGAAAGCGGCTGTTATTACGAAGGTAGGCGGAGCAGGTGCGCTGCGCTGCCGTCTGTTGGATATGGGGCTGATTCCCAAAACGAAAATTGTAATTACAAAGGTAGCGCCGATGGGAGATCCCATCGAGCTGCGTCTGCGTGGCTATACTCTGACCATCCGTATTGAGGATGCGAAGAATATTGAAGTGAAGGAGGGAGAATCCGCATGATTTTTGCATTGGCAGGCAATCAGAACTGCGGCAAAACAACCCTATTTAACCAGCTGACAGGCTCCAATCAGCATGTCGGCAATTTCCCCGGGGTAACGGTAGATCAGAAAATCGGTGAAATCCGCGGGCAGAAGGATTGCTCAGTGGTGGATTTGCCGGGAATCTACTCCATCCGTCCCTATACCAGTGAGGAAATCGTTACCAGAGATTTTATTCTGAATGAAAAGCCAGATGGCATTATCAATATCGTAGATGCAACCAATATCGAGAGAAATCTTTATCTGACCCTGCAGCTGATTGAGATGAACATCCCCATGGTTTTGGCGCTGAATATGATGGATGAAATGCGCAATAATGGCGGCACAGTGGATATCAGCCGCATGAGTGAGGAGCTGGGGATTCCCGTTGTTCCCATCAGTGCGATTAAAAATGAAGGGATTGAGGAGCTGCTGCAAACGGCGCTCCATGTTGCAAGGAACAGGCAATATCCGCAGATTTATGATTTTTGCCCCTCTGGCCCTGTGCATCGCTGTATCCATTCTGTTTGCCATCAGATTGAGGATCATGCGGAAAAGGCAGGTATTTCTGTCCGCTTTGCCGCAACAAAGCTGATTGAGGGAGATCCTTCGATTGCCGAAAAGCTGAGCCTTGACCAAAATGAATTGGAGCTGATTGAGCACAGCATCATCCAGATGGAGGAGGAGCATGGCATGGATAGAAATGCCGCTCTGGCAGACATGCGGTATGATTTCATCGAGAAGGTCTGTGCCGCAACGGTGATTAAGCCGCAGGAGAGCAAGGAGCATCTGCGGAGTGTAAAAATCGACAGCGTGCTGACGAATAAATACCTTGCGATTCCGATTTTCATTGTTGTGATGTTTCTGGTGTTTTATCTGACCTTTAACGTATTCGGGGCATTTTTGAGCGACCTTCTGGCGGCAGGCATTGATTGGGTAACGGCAGTGGTGGATAAGGCGCTGACGGCTTACGGCATTAACCCTGTAGTACATAGCCTGCTGATTGATGGTGTGTTTGCAGGTGTGGGCAGTGTGCTAAGCTTTCTGCCGATTATTGTGGTGCTGTTTTTCTTCCTTTCTATTCTGGAGGATACCGGCTATATGGCGCGGATTGCCTTTGTGATGGACAAGCTGCTGCGAAAAATCGGTCTTTCCGGCAGAAGCATTGTGCCGCTTCTGGTTGGCTTTGGTTGCACCGTTCCTGCCGTTATGGCAACGCGTACCCTTTCCTCGGACAGAGACAGACGCATGACGATTCTGCTTACGCCGTTTATGAGCTGCTCCGCAAAGATTCCCATTTATGCGGTCTTTGCAGCGGCATTTTTCCCGCAGCGTGCGGCACTGGTGATGATTGGACTGTATGCCGCAGGGATGCTTGTCGGAATTCTGATGGCACTTTTGATTGGCAAAACCGTTTTCAGAGGGAATCCTGTTCCCTTCGTTATGGAGCTGCCGAATTATCGCTTCCCTTCCGCAAAAAGCGTGTTCCTTCTCATGTGGGATAAGGCGAAGGATTTCCTGCAAAGGGCATTTACGATTATCTTTGTGGCAACCGTGTTAATCTGGTTCCTGCAAAGCTTTGACAGCCGTCTGAATGTGGTGGCGGATAGTGCAGATAGCCTGCTTGCCATGATGGGGCATTGGCTGGCACCCATTTTTGCACCACTTGGCTTTGATGATTGGCGGATTCCCACAGCACTCATTACAGGCTTTTCCGCAAAGGAGGCGGTGGTCAGCACCTTGGGCGTTCTGACAGGAACCTCCATGGAGACCTTGGGAACGGCATTGACAGGATTGTTTACGCCGCTTTCTGCGATCAGCTTTCTTGTTTTTACCTTATTATATACCCCCTGCATGGCGGCGATTGCGGCAGTAAAGAGAGAGCTGGGCAGTGGTGTGTTGGCAGGCTGCGTCGTGGTGCTGCAGTGCGTGGTTGCGTGGGCAGCTGCCTTTTTGGTATATCAGGGCCTTTGCCTGTTGTTCTGAGGAGGAAGGCGCATGGGAATTTTGGATTACCTCATTCTTGCAGGAATTGCAGTCGGCATCCTTGCGGCAGTGCGGCATTTGAAAAGGAATCAGGGCTGTGGCGGCTGCGGTGGAGATTGTAGCCACTGTGAGAAGAAAAAATAGAAAAATTTTTGGCGAAATTTTCTTTTCAGAGGATTTCTATGGGATAAGTGCAAGAGGAAAAGAAGGGTATTTTTCTTTCCTCTGTGCACTTCTTTTTTTTACGGAAAAGCAGGCGGAAAAAATTTGCAATTTTTCACAAATAAACATTTTTTCTCAATAAGAAGGGGTTGACAGAGAAAATTAGTCATGGTAAACTCTAATTAAATTAGTTATAACTAACAAAAGAAGGAGAGGATCCAATGAACCTGACACATGTGCAAGAAGGCACAGAACATATCGTCAAGGCGATTGTGACAGATGATGAAGAAATGGATGCATTTCTTTTTTCTTTGGGCTGCTATGCAGGCGAACCTATTACAGTTGTAAGGCGTGTAAAGGGTGGCTGTGTGGTATCCATCAAGGATGGTCGCTATAATATCGACAATCATCTGGCAGAGGCCATTGAGGTAGAGTGAAAGAAAAAGTAAGAAAAAGAATGAAGTATAAGTGGTGGATTTATTCACCACATATATTTTGTGCTTTGGTTAGATTCAGCTAACCGAAGCGGGAAAACTAAAGGAGTAGAAAGAAGATCAAAAGCTCATAGGAGGAACAGAAAAATGAGAATTGCATTGGCGGGGAATCCCAACAGCGGTAAGACCACCATGTACAATGCGCTCACAGGCAGAAATGAACGTGTTGGTAACTGGGCAGGTGTTACGGTAGACAAAAAAGAATTTCACATCAAGAAGAATTTCTATGATGGCGCAGAGGAACTGATTGCAGTCGATTTGCCCGGTGCTTACTCCATGTCTCCCTTCACATCTGAGGAGAGCATCACAAGTACCTATGTTAAAAATGAACATCCCGATGTTATTATCAATATCGTGGATGCAACAAATCTGAGCCGTTCTCTGTTCTTTACAACACAGCTGCTGGAATTGGGTATTCCTGTTGTTGTTGCACTGAACAAGAGTGATATCAACGAAAAGAAGGAAACAAAGATTGATGAAAAGCTGCTGTCCGAAAAGCTGGGCTGCCCCGTTATCAAAACAGTTTCCGTTACCGCATCCGATAAGGGGCTTCTGGAGGTTGTAAAGGCAGCCGTAGCGCAGAAGGGCAAAGAACAGAAGGCACCCTATTGGGAAGGTAATGTAGATCTGACCGATAAGAACGCAGTTACAGAATCCGACAGAAAGCGTTTTGAATTTGTAAACGGCGTTGTAAAGCAGGTGGAAACAAGAAAGATTCTGACAAGAGAGAAAAACAGTCAGGATAAGCTGGATGCCATTCTGACCAACCCCATCGGCGGTATCTTAATCTTCGTTGTGGTTATGTTCCTGGTATTCAATATCTCCCAGTCTCAGCTGGGGCCCTATCTGGCAGATATTCTGACAGGCTGGATTGAGTCCTTCCAGGGCTTCGTTGCAGATAAGCTTTCCGGCGCATCTCCCTTCATGCAGGCACTGGTAGCAGATGGTATCGTCGGCGGTGTTGGTGCCGTTGTCGGCTTCCTGCCTCTGGTAATGGTAATGTATTTCCTGATGGCTCTCTTGGAGGACTGCGGCTACATGGCGCGTGTATCCATGGTTCTGGACCCCATCTTCAAAAAGGTTGGTCTGTCCGGTAAATCCGTCATTTCCTTCGTTATCGGTACCGGCTGTGCAATCCCCGGTGTTATGGCGGCGCGTACCATCAGAAATGAAAGAGAACGCAGAGTAACAGCAATGCTGACATCCTTCATGCCTTGTGGTGCAAAGCTGCCCGTAATCGCGCTGTTCGCAGGTGCATTCTTCGCAGACGCATCCTGGGTTGGTACCCTGATGTACTTCGTAGGTATTATTCTGATTTTTGTCGGCGCACTGCTGATTAACAAAATCGCAGGTCATAAAGTAAGAAAATCCTTCTTCATTATGGAGCTGCCCGAATACAAAATCCCCAGCCTGAAAAGAGCATTCTATTCCATGTGCTCTCGTGGTAAGGCGTACATTGTGAAAGCGGGTACGGTTATTTTGGTCTGCAACACAGTCGTACAGATCATGCAGTCCTTCACATGGCAGCTGCAGCTGGTAGAAGAGGGCATGGAGCATACCTCCATTCTGGCTTCCATCGCTTCTCCCTTCGCAGTTCTGCTGATCCCTCTGGGCTTCGGCGCATGGCAGCTGGCAGCAGCAGCAATCACAGGCTTTATCGCAAAGGAAAACGTAGTTGGTACGCTGGCAGTTTGCTATGGTGTCACAAACTTCATTGATACAGAGGAATTGGCACTGGTAGGCGGCGGCAATCAGGTTGCAACCATTATGGGTTTGACAAAGGTAGCAGCTCTGGCATATCTGATGTTCAACCTGTATACACCTCCCTGCTTCGCGGCAATGGGTGCAATGAACTCCGAAATCAAGAGCAAAAAATGGCTGTTCGGCGGCATTGGTCTGCAGTTCGCAACAGGCTTCACAATCGCATTCTTCGTATACCAGATTGGTACACTGATCACAACAGGCTCTTTGGGCAATGGCTTCATCCCCGGTCTGATTGTGGTTATCCTTATCGCTGCATTCATTGCACATCTGATTGTGAAAGCAAACAAGAGTATTGCAGAGGAATATGCGCTTGGCAATAACCTGAGCAATAGCGCAAAGAACGCATAAGTTCGCATAAAAAGGAGTCATAAGTATGATAGATATTATCGTTGGTTTATTAGTGGTAATTATTATTGGTGCAGCATTGTTTTACATCAGAAAAGAAAAAAAGAAAGGCGCATGCGTAGGTTGCCCCTATTCCACACGTTGTCAGAAGCATCACACCGATGATTCCGACCACAGCTGTGGCTGTCATACAGAAAAATAAATATCGAATCCTCTCTCCGCCCCTTGCAGGAACTTCCTGTGAGGGGCATTTTATATGTCCGTTTTGCAGAGAAGGCTCGTCCTGTCCGCACTGTAATTTCCTCCCTGACGGGCGTTCTCGGCACAATCCGGCTTCGCAGTCATCCAAATCCAAAAGTCTCTCTGACGGGCGCAGAGAGGGCGATGCGCTTGGCTGTCCCTCCTTCTGGCAGCTTTACAGCAGCAGCGGTGGCTTATTTCCCGCTTTCCGTACTTTCTTTCCTTACTTCCTCCCCTTACTTTCTTTCCTTACGAGGGGTCGGGGAAGAAAGCATAAGCAGGGGAAAAAGCAAAACAAAAACGAGCCCATGCGGACTCGTTTTCGTTTTTAGAGAGATAATAGAGTTTAAATTTAAGAGAGTTTATTTGAGGAGTTTTTTTATAGAAACATCTGAGCCAGATGCTATCTAACGAATTAATATGCGCCGAAGCCTTCGCCGAATGCTGTGCACTGCACTTTTGCATCACCATCGGGGAAACCGTTTACCATCAGACCATCGTCATACAGGTTTGCGCCTGCTTTTGTTGTTCTTTCTGCCCAGTCGCGCATCCACTGTCCATCGCCCCAGCCGTAAGAACCAAACAGAGCAACCTTTTTGCCGCCCAGCTTGCCTTCGATAGAGGTGAAGAAGGGATCAAATTCGGCTTCTTCCAGAACTTCATCGCCCATTGCAGAGCAACCGAAAGCGATTTTGTCATAATCTGCAATATCACCTGTGAACTGATCTACGGAGTACAGCTCTGTGCCTTCGCCCATACCTGCGGCGATTGCACTGGCCATTGCTGCTGTGTTGCCTGTGCCGCTCCAATAGATAACTGCTTTTTTCATAATGCTTTGCCTCCTAAGATGTAATTTTTGAGATGTAATTGTGTTTTTTATATCGCTGCGCCGGTGCGTGCCGGTGTCAAAAGAGACACAATATCTGCACCTGCGGAAGCTTGCTCCATGAGTCTTTTTCTGCATCTGGCATAGCTGCGGAATGTATGCAGGGCGGCTTTGCCGTCGCCGTAAACCTTCCAGTCGCCAACCAGCTTGTAGTTATGCCCTTTTTCGCGAATGAATGCGAAAACGTCCTCTGCGGGGTAGCCGAAGAAGAACCCGATCTCGTGCGGAAATTCTGCGCCCTGAATGATACGCTTGCGCAGGATGCACAGGGTTTCATAAAGGGAGGCTTCCTCATCCGGCGTTTCGGGGTAGCCCTGTTTGATGAGGAATTCCTTTACAGCGGGCTGCTTGAAATAATGCAGCATCATGTCCTTGCGGTAAACAAGAAGATATACCCGCTGTTTCTTGCAGTAAAGATATTCAACGGAAATGCCCAGAGGGGCAAGCTCTTTTTTATATCTGTCGATTTCCTTGCGATAGTCTGTCAGGCAGTTGATCGAAAAGGAGAACAGATTTGCCTGCTTTCTGCCCAAAAGGGCGGGGGAGGCAAAATATAACAGGTCTTTTTCAAAATCAGACATGAAATACCTCCTTATTAGTTAGCTATTGCTAACCTTTGGTGAAAAATATAACTCAGGCACAACAATATTGACCCAAAATGCGCTTTAATGCAGAAGAAGAACTGCTGTGGCTGCGCTCAATGGTAATATTGTTTTTTTCTGCCTCCTGTACTGCGCCGTTTACCATGATGTGGGAAACAGTGCTGGTGAAAAGGATAATCAAATCCGCCTGACCAATCTGTCCTTTGAAATTGCCGGGTAGCTGTGTAAATACTTTTCCTTTACAGTTGAATTTTTTACAGATATCCATGTATTGACGAACCATTCTGTCATGTCCGCCTACAATGACAACGCTCATGAGGATGACCTCCTTTCAAAGATTAGTTAGCCTTAGCTAACTTATGCGCCTATCATAGCATGCGGAAAAAAGAATGTCAAGTAATTCCTAGAGAATTTATGTGAAAAAGATTCTCAAAAAGTCGATTCCTTGAGAATGGCTCATATTTTTTGGGAAAGCAGAGAAACTAAGAAAAATGATTTTCGGGAGGGAAAAGAAATGATAGAACGAAAAGTGGTTTTAAAAAATCGGACGGGGCTGCATGCGCGTCCGGCATCGGAGCTGGTTGCCTTCGCGAAGGAATTGCCCTGCAAGGTTTATTTGGAGCATAACGGCAAAAAAGCCGCGGCAGACAGCATCCTGCAGCTTCTTGCGTTGGGGGCAAAGGAGGGCAGTGAGCTTGTGCTTTCTGCGGATGGCGAAGGGGATAAGCATTCTGTGGAAAAACTGGAAGCCTTTCTGGCGATTCTGGAGGGATAAGTCTGGAGGGATAAGCATGGAAGAAATCAGAACGGAGCAGCAGAGCGGCGGCATTGCCATCGGAAAGGCTGTTTTGCTGAAGCAGCCGGATTTGGCGGCGGAGCGGCGTGAAATCACTGCGGCGGAAGCTGAGAAGGAGCAGGCGGCATTTCGGCGTGCGGCGGAGCAGGTGAGGGAGGCACTGCGCCCGCTTGCGCGAACAAACGCTATTTTCGCCGCCCATCTGGATATGGCAGAGGATGCAACGCTTTTGCAGGGCGTGGAAGAAAAAATTGCCGCAGGGAAAAATGCGGAATGGGCATTGGAGGAGGAAACGGAGGAGCTTTCCGGGATGCTGGAAAGTCTGGAGGATGCCTATCTGCGCGAGCGTGCGGCAGATGTGCGTGATGTATGCCGGCGGATGATGGCGGCGCTCAAGGGGGTCTCGGAGACCTCCCTTCGGAATATCACCGAGAAGGCCATTCTTTTTGCAGAGGAGCTCCATCCCTCCGATACCGCTCAGATGGATTTTCGATACATCCGAGGGATGGTGACGGAAAAGGGCGGCGCGACCAGCCATGTTGCTATTCTGGCGCGCAGTCTGGAAATTCCTGCCCTTTTGGGGGTGGAAGGGATTCTAAAAAAGGTACGGGAGGGCGAAGCAGTCATTCTGGATGGAAAGGAGGGGCGGCTGATTTTTTCTCCCGATGCCAAAACGCAGGCGGCGTATCAGGAAAAGCAGCAGGCGGAAAAGGAGGTGAAGCGGAAGCTGAAGGAGATGAACCGTCTGCCTGCTGCTACAACGGATGGGCGGCAGGTCGCGCTTTTTGCCAATGCAGGCAGTCTCAGAGATATTGAACTGGCGAAAAAGCATGGCGCGGAGGGCATCGGTCTGTTCCGCAGTGAGTTTTTATATATGGAAAGCAGCCGCTTCCCGACAGAGCAGGAGCAGTTTGAAATTTATAAGCAGGCGGCGGAAATGCTGAAAAAGCCGATTACCATTCGCACCTTGGATATCGGTGGGGATAAAAACCTGCCGTATTATCAGTTTGAAAAGGAAGAAAATCCGTTTCTGGGGTGGCGCGCCATTCGCTTCTGTCTGGATATGCGCGATGTGTTCAAAACACAGCTGAAGGCGATCCTGCGTGCCGCCGCCTTCGGGGATATCCGCATCATGTACCCCATGATTGTTTCCGTAGAGGAATTTCGTAAAGCAAATGCCATTTTGGAGGAATGTAAGGCGGAGCTGCGCGAGCGAAAGCTGCTGTTTCGGGAAAGCATCAGCACGGGCATCATGGTAGAAACGCCGGCGGCGGCTTTTATAGCGGAGGAATTGGCGAAGGAGGCTGATTTTTTCAGCATCGGCACGAATGATTTAACACAGTATATTCTTGCGGCAGATCGCGGCAACCAGAAGCTGACCAAGCTTTATAGCCCCTTTCATCCTGCGGTGCTGCGTGCGGTGGCAAAGGTAATCGCGGCAGGGCATAAGGAGGGCAAGGAGGTTGGGATGTGCGGCGAATTTGCGGCAGATGCAAGAGCGGTGCCGCTTCTTCTTGGCATGGGTCTGGATGAATTCAGCATGGTATCCAATGAAATTGCGGCGGTGCGCTATCAGGTGCGAGGGCTTGCCGCAAAGCAGACTGCGGAGCTTGCGCGAAGGGCTCTGGCGGCAGGAACGGAAAAAGAGGTCAGGGGATTACTGGAACGCTGAAATCGAAATGCTGAAATCGGAGCGAAGAATCAGTGGAAAAACACAGTGGACACATCTGCAAAAACGGCTGAAAAGAGGTGTCCACTCGGTGTCCACTCTGTCCATAAGTCCGCAAAAGTGGACACCCTGCGGACAGCTGCCGAATTTTGGCATATTTTCGCCTAGTTTCAAAGAATCTCCCGTTGCATAGCCGCAGGATTTTGTAGTACAATAAAATAGAAGAGATATGGCAATTTAGTCGAAGGAGGAACCCCTTTGGAAATTATAAATTGGAAAGAATTACTTTATCCCTATGAGCAGGCGGTGGAGGAGCTGCTGCTGAAGTTCAAAAATCTGGATAAAGAATGTCGACATTTAGGTATTTATTCTCCTGTCGATTCTGTCACGGGCAGGCTGAAAACCCCTGCCAGTATTCTGGATAAGGCAGGCAGAAAGCATATCGCCCCCGAGCATATCGAGGAGGAAATCGAGGATATCGCAGGCATTCGCATTCTCTGCCAGTTCGTGGAGGATATCCAAAAGGTGGTTGATATGGTGCGTTCCCGCACGGATATGACCATCGTGCAGGAGAAGGATTACATAACAAATACGAAGGCGAGCGGCTACCGCAGCTACCACATCATCATCCGCTATCCGCTCAGCACAGCGCTGGGGCCGAAGGAGGTTTTCGCGGAAATTCAGATTCGCACAAACGCTATGAATTTCTGGGCAACGGCGGAGCATTCCCTGCGGTATAAATACAGCGGCAACATTCCGCAGGAGCTGCAGGACAGACTGCATAACTGCGCGGAGGCGGCGTTCCATCTGGATCAGGAAATGTCTACGATTCGCGAGGAAATCACGAATGCACAGCGGCTGAATGAAATCCGCAGAAAGATGACCTCGAATATTCTGGATAATATTCAGAAGCTGCATTTTATGCTGAATCTGGAAGATATGAGCGCCATCAATAAGGAATTTTCGGATGTATGGAACAGCAACGATATTGATAAACTGCGCGAATTCAACGAAAGACTGAATGTGCTGGTGGAGGTTTATCGGATATAAGAAAGGAAGGGAGAAAATGGCACTTTTTGCCATTGCAGACCTGCATTTTGCCTTTTCCGTGGATAAGCCCATGGATATTTTTGGGGAAAACTGGAAGAATCACAGTGAAAAAATCATCGCAAGCTGGAAGAAGTATATCACCGAAGAAGATACCGTTCTTCTGCCGGGAGACCTTTCCTGGGGGATGCGGATTGATGAAGCGGCGGCGGATTTGGATGTGATTTACAGCCTGCCGGGGAGAAAAATTCTGCTTGGCGGCAACCATGATTACTGGTGGAAATCCTCCTCAAAATTAGAGGCGAGATACCCCGGAATGCGGTTTCTGAAAAACAATTTTGATCGATATGCGGATTGGCACATCTGCGGCACAAGGGGCTGGCTTTGCCCGAATGATGTGCAGTTTACGGAGCAGGATAAAAGGATTTATGAAAGGGAGCAGGTGCGGCTCAGGCTGTCTCTGGATGCTGCCATGCGCGATGGTGCGGAAAAAATCATACTGATGATGCACTTTCCGCCGATGAATGATAAGCAGGAGGATTCTGCATTTACGGCGTTATTTCGGGAATATCCCGTCAAAAAGGTGATTTATGGGCATCTGCATGGCGCGGCAAGCCATAAAACGGCATTTGAAGGAAAACGGGAAGGCATTGATTATGCGCTGATTGCGGCGGATTATATTGCGTTTTGTCCGAGGCGGATTTTATAAGGAGGAAGGCAAGTGAATATCGACAGGAAAAAAATACGGATATTTCTTTGTGCCCTTTGGCCCGGCGGCGGCTATATGTACTTCGGCATGATGAAGAAGGGGACAATGGTGATGGCACTTTTTACGGCGGTTGCGGGGCTGACGCTGACAATTGGATGGAAATTCCTTGCATTTTTGCTGCCCGTTATCTGGTGCTACTGCTTTTTCGATACCTTTCATGTTGCAAAGCTGCCTGAGGAAATCCGCGAATTTGAGGATCAGGATTGCTGGGATACGGTGGCTGCGTTTGTGAAAAGCGACCCGCTGAAGCGCTTTGAGGAAAAGAAAACACTGGCAGGCGTGCTGATTCTGCTTGCGGCACTTTATACGATGATTTATGGCGTATTTCTGCCGTTCTTCCGCTGGAGTGAGGAGCTGCGGCTGGTGCGGATGGCATTGACGGCAATTCCCCCCGCGGTGATTGCGGTGCTGCTATTTATGGTCGGCAGAAATATTTTGCAGAAGGAGCAGGACAGAAGGGATGCCGAGGCAGGCATTGCGGAGACGGATGCACCCGATGCGGAGGAGACTGCTCTGGAGGAAGGCAATGTAGAACAGCTGGTGGAGGCGGTTCTGGGGGCAGAAGCCGAAAAGGAAGCAGAAGAAACGGCGGAAGCGGAAGAAATTGAAGCAGAAAATGCCGATAAAGCAGAAGAAACAGAAAAAACAGAAATCAAGGAAACGGCATAAATAAAAGGTCTCTTGGACGAAATATCCGAGAGACCTTTTTTGCTGTTATTTTTTCTTTGCTTTTTTCTTTACGGATGTTTTTTTCGTTTTGCCCTTTGCAGGCTTCCGGTCGGTTTTTCTGACGGGTTTGGTTTCCTCTTTTTTGCGGACGGAATAGCCGAAGGTACCGATTTTTCTGCCCAGACCGTAATACGCGCCATGCGAGTAGCAGATAGGCTTTGCGCGGTCGAAATGGAACTTGCCTGTTTCATCTAAATATTCATCGCTGACCTGCACGGAAACAACCTCCGCGAGGAACATATCATGCGTGCCAAGGGGGATAATTTCCTTTACCTTACATTCAATATTTACAGGACTTTCATAAATGATGGGTGCATTGACCTTTTCGCCCTTCTTTGCGGTGAGGTGCATGGCTTCAAATTTATCCAAATCTCTGCCGCTGCGCACGCCGCAGAAGTCGCAGGCATACGCCAGCCTTTCCGTAACCAGATTGATGACAAATTCGCCTGTTTCCTTGATGATATTGTAGGAATGGCGGCTCGGACGGATGGAAACGTAGGTCATGGCAGGGTCGCTGTTGACAGTGCCTGTCCATGCTACGGTGATGATATTTTTCTGCTCCATTGTGCCGCAGGAGACCATAACGGCAGGAACGGGATAAATGACAGTCCCCGGTTTCCAGATATCTTTTCCCATAGTGCTGTACTCCTTTCATGGGTTTCTTACTGCTTATCTTAGTATGAAGCGAGGCGGTTTGTAAAGAGAAAAAATGAATTTTACTTGTAAAACCGACATGGCTTCGGTATGATAAAATCAAACAAAAACGATAGGAGAAGAACGATGAAGCTACCTTTAAAATATACCGAAACAATGAAAGCACTTCTGGGGGAGGAATATGACGCATATCTCGCCTCTTTTGACGAGGAGCGGTTTTACGGACTGCGCGTGAACACGCTGAAGCTTTCCCCGGAGGAAATGGCGGCGAAGGGCTTGTTTTCCCTTAAGCCTGTGCAGTGGTGCGAAACGGGATTTTATTATGACGGGGCAGAACGCCCTGCCAAGCATCCGTATTACCATGCAGGGCTATATTATTTGCAGGAGCCAAGCGCCATGAGCCCTGCGGCGACCCTGCCGATTGGGGAAGGAGACAGGGTGCTTGACCTTTGCGCCGCACCGGGTGGAAAAACCACACAGCTTGGCGCAAGACTGGGCGGAACGGGACTTCTGGTTGCGAATGACATCAGCGCAGGCAGAGCAAAGACGCTTCTGAAAAACGTGGAGCTTGCGGGGATACGCAATGCGATTGTGATGAGCGAAACACCGGAGCGGATTGCGGAGCGGCTGCCGCATTTTTTTGATAAGATTCTGGTGGATGCGCCTTGCAGCGGCGAGGGAATGTTCCGTAAGGAGCCGGATATGGTGAAAAGCTGGGATGCGGATATGCTTGCGTTTTGCCGCAGTGAGCAGGCGAAGATTCTGGAGGCTTGCGCACCGATGCTCAAGGCAGGCGGAATGCTCCTTTATTCCACCTGTACCTTTTCGCCGGAGGAAAACGAAAAAAGCATTGGTGATTTTCTGGAACGGCATCCCGAATTTGATCTGATGCCGATTGCAAAGAAAAACGGCTTTGCGGCAGGGCTTGCGCCGTATACGGACTGCGCCAGACTCTATCCGCACAGGCTGAAGGGCGAGGGACATTTTCTGGCACTGCTGCGGAAGAAGGAAACGGAGGAGAGCAAGGATGTTCCCTTGGAAAGCGGCGGATGGACAAAGGAAATGGATGCCTTTGGAGACTTTGCAAAGGAGGTTTTGCAGGAGAAGCCGAAGGGAACCTATAAAATTTACGGCGAGGGGCTGTATCTTCTGCCGGAAGGGACACCGAAGCTGGAAAAGCTGCGCGTACTGCGGACGGGATGGATGCTTGGGACGCTGAAAAAGGGGCGGTTTGAGCCTTCGCAGGCATTTGCAATGGGACTGCGGAAGGAAGAAGTGAAAAATGCGGCGGATTTTCCTCTGGAGGATGAACGGGTGATTCGGTATCTGAAGGGGGAAACGGTTGAGGCGGAAGGCAAGGATGGCTGGACACTGGTTTGTGTGGACGGGTTTCCGCTTGGCTGGGCAAAACGGCAGAAGGGACGCTTGAAGAATAAATACGCTGTCAGCTGGAAATGGGAATAAAAATGTGTACAATAGACAGACATTTGTTTGATTCCTGTTGACAAATGCGGAATCGCCTGTAAAATAGAACTATCATAAGCAGACATAAAAGAAAAGAAGGAGTGGAACAAATGGCATTGACATATATCGGCACAAGAGACAGAAGCATCAAGGCGACAGCATCCGAGGCGATTCTGAGGGGGATTTGCCCCGATGGGGGGCTGTATATTCCGGAGGAGATTCCCAAAATGGAGAAATCCTTGGAGGAACTGGGAAGGCTGGACTATCGGGGGCTGGCGTATGAGGTGTTGAGCAAATTTCTGGACTTTACGGAGGAGGAGCTGAAGGCGTGCATCAGGGGGGCGTATGATGAGAAATTCGATACACCTGAGATTGTGCCTGTGGTGAAAAAGGGCGATGCACTGTTTTTGGAATTATTCCACGGGAGAACACTGGCATTTAAGGATATGGCACTTTCTATACTGCCCTATCTGATGAAAACTGCGGCGAAAAAGAACGGCTTGCAGAAGGAGATTGTGATTCTGACTGCGACAAGCGGTGATACAGGCAAGGCGGCACTGGAGGGCTTTGCGAACGTGGAGGGTACAAGAATTATGGTATTCTTCCCAGAGGATGGGGTCAGCCCCGTGCAGAAGCTGCAGATGAATACGCAGGAGGGCGCGAATACCTGCGTGGTCGGCATTAAGGGGAACTTTGATGATGCGCAGTCTGCGGTAAAGAGCATTTTCACAGATAAGGCGCTGGAGCAGGAGCTGGCGGCGAAGGGATTCCAATTTTCTTCGGCGAACTCCATCAACATCGGCAGACTGGTGCCGCAGATTGTATATTATTTCTGGGCATATTTGCAGGCGGTACGCATGGGCGAAATCAAAAACGGAGAGGCACTGAATTTTACTGTGCCGACAGGGAACTTCGGGGATATTCTTGCAGGATGGTATGCCATGAAGATGGGGCTGCCTGTGGGGCATTTCGTTTGTGCCTCCAATGATAATAAGGTGCTGTACGATTTCTTCCGCACGGGGGAATATAATAAAAACAGAGCCTTCCATGTAACGGTTTCTCCCTCCATGGATATTCTGATTTCCAGCAATCTGGAACGCTTGCTGGCACACATGGGCGGACAGGCCGCGACAAAGGCGGAAATGGAAAGCCTGAACAGGGACGGCATTTACCATGCGGAGATAACGGAAAGGAGCATCAGCGGCGAATATGCAACAGAGGCGGAAACCTTTGCGGCAATCAAGGATTTCTACGAAAAAACAGGCTATGTGATGGATACGCACACAGCAGTTGCTTATGCGGCATATCAGAAATATAAGGCGGAGAGCGGCGACAATACGCCGATGGTGATTGTTTCCACCGCAAGCCCGTATAAATTCACAAAGGACGTAATGACAGCACTGGATGCGAAATATGCGGATGGGGATGCCTTTGCATTGCAGGCAGATCTGGAAAGAATCAGCGGCGTTGCGGTGCCTGCGCCCATTGTGGGACTGGAGCATAGACCGATTCTGCATAAGAACGTCTGCGAGAAAAATGAAATCAAGGAAGTTGTGAAAAACTGGCTGAAATAAAAAAGGAGGCGCGTATGGAAGAAAAAAGGCTTGAACATCCGGAGGAAAGACAGGACGAAAAGCAGGAGAAAAAGAAGCAGTATCCTGTGACGCGCAGGGATTTTTACGGCTGTGTGATCATTCTGCTGATTGCGATTTTCTTACAGGGGATACAGACAAGAGCACTCATCCGCAGAGGAAATACACAGCTTGAAAACAGCATGGCAAACCGAATCTCAAGCGTGGAGAGCCGCATTGAAAACATCCCGAACAGCATTGAGACTGCATTGCTGGAGGCGGATAATCCCTTTCGGGAGAGCAGTGTGGAAATTGCAGCGGCAGATTTGAAGGCGAAAAAGGTAACGCTTCGCATGACAGCGATGCCGAAGGAATGGAAAACGGGGGATACCTCCTTGCAGTTCTATCTTTCCTGCGACGGCGGCGAAAAAATTGCCGTTGATGCGGCGGCAGGTGCAGACCATAGCTTTACGGCGGAAAAGGAAATACCCTTCTGCGAGGTTGCGGCAGTTACGGCAATCCTGCAAAGAGGGGATACGGAATACCCCTTCGATTTGGGCGAAACGAGTGTAGCGGGTGTGGTATATCCTTTCTTTAGCGGTGATTTTTTTGGCAGCTATTCATGGGTAGCTGTTGGCAAAGAGGCAACGGTCGGTGGAGACATCGATGTAGAGGTACAGCCGAGCGACTGGATGATGCAGAAGGACAAGAGCCTGACGCTGAAAAATCCCACAGTCGAGATTTATGTGGACGGAAAACGCGTACAGAAGCATAAGATGCAGGCAGAAGTGGCAGATACGAATTTTACACGCTACACCTACACGATTGAAAAGGCGTTTAAGGTAAAAGAAGGACAGTACATTGAGGTTTACTTCAAGGCGGAGGACGAAAACGGCTTGAAATATACCTATCTGGTAGACCGCTCTCATGTGACAAACGGCGATGTGGAGACGGCGGAGCCGGCGGTTCCGGCGGCTGATTCGGTGCAGGAGGGCAGATTGAAGGTAGAATAACTTTTTAAGTTGAAAACGGGGTTTTCAACTTGCTGAGACAGAAGAATAAACCGTAGGTTCCGGCGGCGAACGCTTTGAAACCTACGGTTTTTTCGTTTCTTTGGGAGAAAATTGGAAAAGCATTGATTTTATTGCGTGCATGACGTAAAATAAAATCAGCATATTATGTGCGTTCGGCAGGTGCCGGATGAAATGGATACTGATAAAAAAAGATAAGATAAAAAAGGAGACAAGCATCATGAAAATGTTCATTGACACAGCCAATGTTGACCACATCAGAGAGGCAAATGATTTGGGCGTAATCTGCGGCGTTACCACAAACCCTTCCCTGATTGCGAAGGAAGGCAGAGATTTCGTTGAGGTGGTAAAGGAAATTACAACCATCGTAGATGGTCCTATCAGCGCAGAGGTGATCAGCCTTGACCACGAGGGTATGGTAAAGGAAGCAAGAGAGCTGGTGAAAATCCATAAGAATATCGTTATCAAAATCCCTATGACACTGGAGGGTCTGAAGGCGGTTAAGATTCTGGCGGCAGAGGGCGTAAAGACAAACGTGACACTGATTTTCTCCGCTACACAGGCTTTGATGGCGGCAAGAGCAGGTGCTACATACGTTAGCCCCTTCCTGGGCAGAGTAGACGATATCGGCTCTGTCGGGATGACACTGATCGAAGAAATCGTTGATATTTTTGATATCCACGGTATTGAAACAGAAATTATCGCGGCATCCATCCGTAACCCTCTGCATGTAATCGATGCGGCAAGAGCAGGCTGCCATATCGCAACCATCCCTTATAACGTGCTGATTCAGATGGCAAAGCACCCTCTGACAGATATCGGTATCGAAAGATTTCTGAAGGACTGGGAATCCGTACCCAAGAAATAAGACAGTTTTGAAACGGCGAAGAAAAATTGAAGCTTTTGGAGGAAAACCAAATGAATAATATGGACAACCTGACAATTAACACCCTGCGTTTTCTGGCGGCAGAGGCTATCCAGAAGGCAAAAAGCGGTCATCCCGGTCTGCCCCTTGGCGCGGCACCTGCGGCATATACCCTGTGGGCAAAGGAGCTGAAAGCAAACCCTGCAAACCCCAACTGGGATGACAGAGACAGATTTATTCTTTCCGCAGGACACGGCTCTGCACTGCTGTATTCCCTGCTGCATGTGTTTGGCTATGGGCTGACGATTGAGGATCTGAAAAACTTCCGTCAGAGAAATTCCCTGACACCCGGCCACCCCGAATATAAGCATACAACAGGGGTTGAGGTGACAACAGGCCCTCTGGGACAGGGCATTGCCAATGCGGTTGGTATGGCACTGGCGGAAAGCCATCTGGCTGCAAAATTCAACACACCCGAATTTAAGGTGGTAGACCATTACACATACGCACTCTGCGGTGATGGCTGCTTGCAGGAGGGCGTTGCCTCCGAGGCGGCTTCTCTGGCAGGGACAATGGGTCTGAACAAGATTATAGTACTGTATGACAGCAACCACATTACGATTGAGGGCGATACAGCAACCGCATTTTCCGAGGATGTGCTGAAACGCTTTGAGGCTTACGGCTGGGACACACAGGAGGTTGCGGACGGCAATGATGTTGACGCAATTCAGGCAGCGATTGCGGCAGCGAAGAAATCTGACAAGCCCTCCATTATCAAGATTGAAACAAAAATCGGCTACGGCGCACCCAATAAGCAGGGCAAGGCTTCTGCACACGGCGAGCCTCTGGGCGAGGAAGAAATTAAGCTGACAAAGGAAAACCTGGGTTGGCCCTATGCCGACAAGGAATTCTTTGTTCCTGAAGAGGTGAAGGCGCACGTTGCGGCAATCACGGCAGAGGGTGCAAAGGCGGAAGCAGAATGGAACGAAATGTTCCGCGCGTATGCTGAAAAATATCCCGAACTGGCGAAGGAATATGCACAGTGGCACAGCGACGAGCTGGCGGCTGATTTGCTCAATGACGAGGACTTCTGGAAGAACGAGGGCGACCTTGCAACCAGAGCGGCATCCGAGAAGGTGCTGCAGAAGGTGGCAAAGGTAGTGCCGAACCTGTTTGGCGGCTCTGCTGACCTCGCACCCTCCAATAAATCTCAGATGAAGGACAGAGAATATTACAGCAAGGAAAACCCCGCAGGCTCTAATGTGCATTTCGGTATCCGCGAATTTGCGATGACAGCAATCGCAAACGGTATGTCTGTGCATGGGGGCGTAAGACCTTATATTGCAGGCTTCTTTGTATTCGCAGACTACATGAAGGCAGGGCTGAGAATGGAAGCACTGATGGGCTTGCCCGTAATCAGTATTCTGACACATGACAGCATCGGCGTTGGCGAGGATGGCCCTACCCATCAGCCCATTGAGCATCTGGCAATGCTGCGCAGCCTGCCCAACTACAATGTATTCCGTCCCTGTGATACAAGAGAAACCGCGGCGGCTTGGTATACTGCACTGCACAGCAAAGAAACACCTACCGCACTGATTCTTTCCAGACAGAATCTGCCTGCACTGGAAGGCACAGGCAAGGACGCACTGAAGGGTGCGTATGTGCTGAAGGATTGCGCGGGTACACCTGATGTTCTGCTGATGGCATCCGGTTCCGAGGTGGAGCTGATTTACAAGGCGGCAGACGAGCTGGCGGCAAAGGGCGTAAAGGCAAGAGTCATCTCCATGCCCTGCTGGGAGGTATTTGAAGCACAGGATGCGGCGTATAAGGAAAGCGTACTGCCCAAGAATGTGCGCGCAAGACTGGCTGTGGAAGCGGCGGCTGACTTCGGCTGGCAGAGATATACCGGTCTGGATGGCGACATGATTTGCATGAACGGCTTTGGTGCATCCGCACCCGCAGGCTTACTGTTCAAGGACTTTGGCTTTACGGTAGAAAACGTAGTAGAGAAGGCGTTGGCACTGGTAAAATAATAGTATTTTAAGGAAGGAAAAGGCTCTGTGCAGTCCTGCGAGATAAGGCTGTGCAGAGCTTTTCGTGAGAAAAGGAGGTGGATACGCTTGCGTACATTTATTGCGATTGAACTGGAGGAGGAAACCAAAGCACAGCTGGCAGAGGTGCAGGCAGAAGCAGAGAAGCTTTGCCGCAGGGGGAATTATACACCGAAGGAGAACTTTCATCTGACGCTGCATTTTCTGGGAGAGGTGCAGGAGGAGGATCTGGATTATCTGCAGGAGGCAATTTACGAAACGGCACGCCGCAATCGTCCTTTCACGATGACGATAGATAAAATCGGCTTTTTTCCGAGAGGGAACAAGGGGATTTTATGGGCAGGGATTGAAAGAAGCAATCATCTGCAAAGATTGTTCAGCACGCTGGAAAAATCTCTGGAGCAGCAGGGCTTTGCGAGGGAGAGAAAGGGACTCAGCCCGCATATCACCCTTGGCAGAGAGGTGGAGCCACAGCGGAATTTTACTGACGTGCAGAGGGGTGTTCGGGTGGAGCCGATGCGTGTTTCTGTGAGAAGCATTTCGCTGATGGAAAGTGTCAGAAGGGGTGCAAGGTTGATGTATGTTCCTGTTTTCAGACAGAATTTAATCGGAAAATGAGACAGAAAAATCTCATTTTGCAGGATGTAATAAAAAAAATACCAGTCTTTTCATGGGATTGGTATTTTTTATTTGTGCAAAGTGTGGGAGACAGAGGGGAATCCTTCGTATAGAAGTAATTTAAAAAAATTAAACATAAGGTTTGATTTTGTGAAATTAGCAACAAAAATGAACAAATTTTCAGCAAAAAAAGGAAGAAAAAGGCATATTTTCTTGTTCATTGTTCCAAAGATGATTTGTTGTTTGCGAAATTGATTGAAAAATAAAGGGTTTTTACATATACTTTATTTGTATAACAACGGAATGTATTTCCGCTGTGTACAAAGAGGAGCCTGCTTGACAGGTATGAAAAGTTTTTGTTCAAAATAATGAGGAAGTTTTTGAGAATTTAAATTTTTTAGGAGGAATGTAATTATGGCAAACAATACTGTATTTTTCCCCGGCTATTCCGCAGGTGAAAATGCTTACAAGGAAATCGACAAGGTATGCTCTCCCTATGGTACAAAGGCTGTTGTCATCAGTGATGAAATTTCTATCAACGCAACAAAGAAATATCTGGATGAAGCAACACAGGACGGTATTGTAAAGATTGATTATATCCTGTTCCCCGGTGAAGCATCCTTCGAGGCTGTAGATGAACTGGAACAGAATGAAATCGTGAAAAATGCAGATATGATTTTCTGTCTGGGCGGCGGCAAGGCAATCGACACAGGCAAGCTGCTGGCACACAGAATGAATAAGCCTTACTTCACATTCCCCACCATTGCATCTACATGCGCTTGTAACTCCGCGCTGGGGATTTACTACTACCCCAACCATGAGTTCCGCACCTTCTTCCGCGTGGACAGACCCCCCGTACATATCTTCATCTCTACAAAGGTTATCGCAGAAGCACCCGCTGCATTCCTGTGGGCAGGCATCGGCGATGGCATGAGTAAGGAAACAGAGGTAAGATTCTCCGCAAGAGGCAGAGATCATGAGCTGACACTGGAGGAACAGGCAGGCGTTGCACTGGCAGCATGCTGCACAGAGCCTCTGCTGAAATATGGCGTACAGGCAATGGAGGACTGCAGAAACAACCGTGCATCCAAGGCAATCGAAGAGGTTGCACTGAACATCTTCATCAACACAGGTATGGTTTCCAACATGGTTGACTCTGCAAAATACAACACATCCTTGGCACACGCTTTCTTCAACGCAAGCACAACACTGCCTCAGATTGAAGCAAGACACAAACACGGTGAGGTTGTTTCCTACGGCACACTGCTGCTGCTGACACTGGATAAGCAGTATGACAAGCTGGAAAGATTCTTCGACTTCTACAAAGGCATGGAGCTGCCTACAAAGCTGGCTGACCTGGAAATCGAGGTTGACGAGTTGGATCCCGTACTGGAGCTGGCAGTACAGAGATATGACCTGGATGTGGTTCCTTACGAAATCACACCTGCTATGATTAAGGATGCAATTCTGGAATTAGAAGAATATAACAAAAAAAGAGCATAATTAGGGGAATTCAGGGGGGTCTTTATTGTCAATTTTGTTGATATGCAGAGCCCCCTGAAAATTGTTTAGTTTTTTTAAAAAAACACTCTGGTAAAACAGAAAAAAGTACATTATACTAGGATAGTGTGAAAAAATCGAAAAAATCGAGGATTTCATCTATATAAACCGTGAGACTTGTCTCACAAGAGCAAAAGACGATGCGTCTAAAGACACAAGCAAATGTTTAAAGGAGGAAACAAATTTATGGAATTCGGATATTCTAAGGAGCAGGTACTGCTGAGAGAAATGTACAAGAAATTCGCTGAAACGGAAATCAAACCTCTGGCAGAAGAACTTGACGAAGAAGAAAGATTCCCCGTAGAAAGCATTCCCAAACTTGCTAGATACGGTTTTATGGGCATTCCCTTCCCTAAGGAATACGGCGGCGCAGGCGGCAACTATCTGACATACGCAATGGCAGTTGAAGAACTGGGTAAGGTATGCGCGACTACAGCAGTTATCGTTTCCGCTCACACATCTCTGTGTGCAGGTCCTATCTATTACTTCGGTACAGAAGAACAGAAACAGAAATATCTGGTACCCCTGGCAAAGGGCGAAAAAATCGGTGCATTCGGCCTGACAGAGCCCAGTGCAGGTACAGACTCCTCCATGCAGCAGACAACAGCTGTTCTGGATGGTGACGAATATGTTCTGAACGGTACAAAGGTATTTATCACAAACGCAGGCTACGCTGATATTTATGTAGTTATCGCTATGACAGATAAATCTAAAGGCAATAAGGGCATTTCTGCTTTCATCGTAGAAAAAGGCACACCCGGCTTCTCCGTTGGTAAGAAGGAAAGAAAAATGGGTATTCGCGGTTCCGCAACCTGCGATCTGATTTTTGAAAACTGCAGAATCCCCAAGGAAAACCTGCTGGGCAAGGTTGGCCAGGGCTTCAAGATTGCAATGCAGACACTGGATGGCGGTCGTATCGGTATCGCTTCTCAGGCTCTGGGTATCATGCAGGGTGCAATCGATGAATGTGTGAAATATGTAATGGAAAGAAGACAGTTCGGCAAGAAGATCGGTCAGTTCCAGAATACACAGTTCGAGCTGGCAGATATGGCTACAAAAGCAGAGGCTGCAAAGCTGCTGGTTTATGAAGCAGCAGCAACAAAGGATGCAGGTCAGCCCTACAGCCATCTGTCTGCAATGTGCAAATACTTTGCCGGCTCTACAGCAAGCGATATCACAAGAAGATGCCTGCAGCTGTTCGGTGGCTATGGTTATACAAGAGACTACCCCGTAGAAAGAATGATGCGTGACGCGAAGATCACAGAAATCTACGAAGGTACATCTGAAGTTCAGAAGATGGTTATCTCCAGCTGGATGAAACTGAAATAATTTGACATAAGAGAACGGAAGGAGAAAAAAATCCATGAAGATTTTAGTTTGTATCAAACAGGTTCCCGATACAGTTGAAGTAAAGATTGACCCCAAAACAGGCACACTGATTCGTGACGGTGTACCTTCTATCATCAACCATGACGACAAGACAGGTATCGAAGCTGCACTGAGAATCAAAGAACAGCTGGGCGGCACAGTAACAGTTGTTTCCATGGGCCCCCCTCAGGCAGACGTTGCACTGAGAGAAGCACTGGCTATGGGTTGTGATGATGCTTACCTGGTATCCGCAAGAGAATTCGGTGGTTCCGATACTTATGCTACATCCGGCATCATTGCAGCAGCGCTGAAGCACATCGGCTATGATCTGATCATCACAGGTCGTCAGGCTATCGACGGTGACACAGCTCAGGTTGGTCCCCAGATTGCTGAGAAGCTGCACCTGGCTCAGGTTTCCTATGTAGAAGAAGTTGTAGAAGCAGCAGAAGATCATGTTGTTGTAAAGAGACAGTTTGAAGATGGTTACCACATCGTAAAGGTAAAAACACCCTGCCTGCTGACAGCTATCGCTGAGCTGGCAGAACCCAGATATATGTCCATCGGCGGCGTTTTCGATGCATACCAGAAAGAAATCAAGGTTCTGGGCTTTGAAGACCTGAAGGACGACCTGGAACTGGATATGATTGGTCTGAAGGGTTCCCCTACAAACGTATTCAAATCCTTCACAAAAGAAGTGAAGGGCGCAGGTACCATTCTGAATGGTTTGACACCCGAAGAAGCGGTTGATGCAATCGTGAAGAAACTGGAAGAAAAATTCATTATCTGATTTTGAAATAGATTTAGGAGGCAAACCCAATGAGCAAAGGTATTTTTGTAGTAATGGAACAGAGATACGGCAAGGTTCAGAACGTAGGTCTGGAACTTGTCGGTGAAGCTACAAGACTGAAAGAAGATCTGAAGGATGACGTAGTAGCAGTACTGC
>ERZ772900.618-NODE-618-length-37309-cov-6.404306_pt1 | contig 37309 bp, 37 predicted proteins | sample MGYA00512124_ERZ772900 | MGnify/ENA primary metagenome ERZ772900 (study PRJEB29015, sample SAMEA2737716) | human gut metagenome | biome: human gut; feature: human-associated habitat; material: faeces | place: China | collected 2012 ... | reverse complement strand
CTCCGCTCCGCGCAGGGTGTTTTTGACGACGTACACGCCGCCGCCAAAAACAGATCGGAATTTTTTCGCGCCGTGCGCGGCGCGAACTCTGTGAGACGTTTTTTGAATAGATGAGGGAGGAAGCCGTTGGCTTCCTCCCTCATCTATTTTAGTCTTTCTTGAAAAGGTCTTCGGTGAAGCAAATGATTTGCCAGAGCGCGAAGAGCAGGCAGAGCGTCCGGGCGACGACGATGCCGTCTATTCCCAGCGAATACTCCGCATGAGCCAGCGCGGTCGGGTTGAAGTACAAATAGAGCGTAATCAGCGCGGCGATCAGGCGCACGGCCAGCGCGGGGATCTTTCCGGTGTTGTTCATATGCGGATAACCTCCCCGTTTTTACAGTTTTTGCGGCAGTTCCAGTATATTGAAGCGGAATATGCACGTCAACCGTTCTTTAATAAAATTGTTGGATAACACAGAAGAAGCTGTCATATCTCACAGATCATCGCATCACAGCCGGAAGATGGCATTGCCCGAAAACAGGCCTAAAAAACTCCCCTCCGCGCGTAGGATATACTGAGAGCTACAGAAAGTCGGCGTTGCTCACCGGGCGGCGGGTGTGGTAAAATATAAAAACATCCAGTTTTTGACAGTCCGCACGGCAGGCACTTCCGACAGAACACTATGACAGGAAAGGAAGCGTGAACAGACATGCTGCAGCAGGAGAGAAATATTGTATACGAGGCGGTTCCACCCGCGCAGGAGACGCAGCCCGCACCCGACACGAGAGAATACAGCAGTACCTATACGGTGATTTCCAAAGTCGCTTATCTCATCGGGGTACCGAAAAAATTTTTTGAAGCGGAATACGCGCCGCCGCAGCTGCAGACCTTTGATCAGATGGAGCGGGAGAAAAACGCGCGCATCATCCGCGATCTGTGCCGGCTCCGCACGGCCATCGAGCAGAATTACGGCCGCATCAACAAGGCATTTCTATACGATCTCAAAAATCTGCATACACTGCCCGAATATATTCCGCAGGAGTGTCTGCGCCGCCTGTCGGAGGACGGCATTGAGCTGCTCCGCGCCAACTATAAACTCACGCAATACATCATCGACATCAATCTGCACATTGCCAACCGCATCAACAACTGCCGCGACCTTCTGCCGCTGTGGCTGAAGTGGGAGTATGTCCGCGAGTTGTTTCTCATGCCGAACGGCACGAAGGAGGCGGGGCTGAAGCGCGCCGCCGAGGAGTACTGCGCCAACCGGACGCACTACCCCTATCAGGTCTACATCAACTGGCCTGCGCAGGAGGAGCAGGGGAACATCCTCCACAACGACAAGAAATTCATCACGCTCCTCTACGAGATGCACGAGGACTATTTTGCCGACTTCAGCAAGGTCTCCGACGCGGGCAGCGCCGCGAAGGCGGGCATCTACCAGTTCCTCGAGGGCAGCCGACGCACAGCCATCGTCGTCGACTGCGAAAACAGCGACCCCTATAAGCTCTATGCCATGCTCAACAACCTCGACCAGAACGCCCTGCTCGGGAAAATCGCGAAGATCATCCTCTACGATGACGTCCACACGACGACGGCGTGGCAGATTCTCGAGAAGTTCACGCAGATCCCCGTGGAGCATGTGCTCATCGAGCGCGTGAAGGAGAACAAGTCCCTCGTGGACATCCGGCTCACGACCGGCACCTGCTGCGAGTTTTTCCAGAACAACATCGACTCGTTCCTCCTCGCCTCGAGCGATTCGGACTACTGGGGCCTGATCCCCGCCATGCCGCAGGCGCGCTTTTTCGTGCTCGTCGAGGCCGAGAAGTGCAGCGGCGCCATCCGCAAGGCGATGGAAAACGGCGGCATCGCCTATTGCTACCTCGACCGCTTCTGCACCGGCAACAGCAACCAGATCAAGGAGACGGCCATGCTCCAGGCTGTGCAGCGCATCCTCGACGAGGAGGTGCAGCTGAATCTGCACGACGTGATGAACGAGGCATATCTCCAGACCCGCGCCGGCATGACCACCGCCGAGCGCCGCCAGTTCTGTGAGCGGTATCTGCAGCACCTGCGCATAGAGATCGACGAAACAGGGAATCTCCGCCTTGTGGTCGGAAAATAAACAAAAAGCGTCCCGTGAGGGAGGCACTTCGTAAGGAAGCAGCCTCCTTCGACTTTTGTAATCAGCCGGAATGATTGAATTGTAGGTGAAAATCAATCATATTGGAGGATTATAAAATGGAGAAGTACATCTACAACGAGCTGAACGGCTTTGGTATGAGCTACAGGGAGACTACTATCTGCCCTGTCTGAAACTGCCGGAGGAAGAAACGGCACATATCGGCATCTTTGGCCAGCGGTATCGTCGCTATCTTAAAATCCACCGCAAAGCGCCGTATACCTCCCTGCTCACCAACGGCAAGCTATTATCAGCAAGGAAGGCTTTGAACTTGCTCAGAAGGTCATTCGAGGCGGAGGACGGAATCCCACGCGCAAGCAGAATGACTATCCACTCAAGGGACTCGTCCGCTGCGGCAACTGCAAACGGGTGATGACACGCCGCAGGAATCAGGCTGGCATCCTTTTCTATCTGTGGGAGAACAATCCGGATGCGGCGCTCTCCGAGCAGCAGACGATGAGCGGGGAGGAGCGGGAGCGCCTGCGCCGGGCGCTGCAGCAGCAGCTCGACGGAGAGGTGCGCATCGACGCGCACGCCCTGCTTGCGCGCGCGTGCGCGCAGGCGGGCGGGCAGCTGCCCGCCGAAGAGAGCCGTCTCCAATGTGAGCGCTGGCTCAGAAGCCTGCGTGCAGGGATTGACGAAGATGGAAAAGTCCGGCTAATCGTCGGAAAATAAAGCGGAGACGCGGCCCGCGGGCCGCGTCTCCGGCCTTTTCCGCTTAAAAAGAACCGCCCCGCGAAATCTGATACAATGCGGATAAAGTTTTCTTCAGGAGGGATGTCTATGTCCGCATTGACAGGGGAGTGGTCCGTCGAAAAAATCCGCGCCGTCATGGTGCATCTTGACCGGAAGACCGGGCTGCACGGGGCGGAGCTGCCGATTGAAATGGGGAAGGCGGTGAGCTATCTGGGGCGTTACTACTGCGGGGAGCGGAAATCCTTCTACTTTTCCAAACACCATCTGAATGACCCGGCCTTCCGCGAATCGGAGGCGATCGAGCTGATCCGCCACGAATACGCGCACTACTATGTGGACGCGGCCGGGCTGCGGCCGTTCTTTCAGGACGGAAGAGCACACCACCACGGCCCGTCGTGGCAGTACGCCTGCAAGATGGTGGGCGCGAGCGGGCGGCGCGTATTCGGACAGGAGCTGCTCCCGGAACTGACGGCGGCGGAGCTCGTCCGGCGCTTTCGCGCCGAGGATGTGCGCGCATTCGACATGTGCGGCTATATCCGCATGTGGAACCGGCTCCCGTCCGAGCCGCAGCAGTCTGCGCGCTGGATGGCCGCCGTCGAGCGAAACAATCACCGCGACCGGGTGTTCTATCCCGGCGACGAGGTGCTCTTCCCGCAGCGAGGCTTCGGCCGGGTGCTCGCGATGGAGCCGGTACCCTCGGGGCAGCTGTTGTACATCCGCTTTGAAAGCGGCGTGGAGGAGACGCTGCACGCGCGCTATGTGTGCAAGGTCGTGGACGGCGTCATCAAAACGGAGGACGTGCGTCGAAAGCGGTGCGTCTGACGTGGGAAACGGGCCTTTTTTCTTGCCAAACGGCGCGCGGCGCGCTATAATAATCTTCTTGAATCTTTTGGACTTGAAGGAGGTTTTCCATGAAACGTTTTCTCGCGATGCTGCTTGCATCCGTGCTGGCCGTGGGGATCATCGCCTTTGCCACCAACGGCGAGGGCCGCCGCACGGACGGACTTTACTATGAGGTGACCGGCATCCGCCCGGACGCGCAGATCATGACCGTCGACGGCGAAAAGGTCTCGGCGGAGGAGTATCTGTACTGGCTGTCGTCGCAGTGCGACAAGCTGGCCGCATACTATCCCGGCGTGGACTTCAACACCCAGTATACCGACAGCATGACCTTCGGCGACTTCGTCAAGACCGACGCGCAGGAGATGGCCAAGCTCTATGCCATCGTCCGCCAGTGGTCGGAGAAGTACGGCGTCACGCTGACCGATGCCGACCGGGAGGAGATCGCCCAGCAGCGTGCCCAGTACGTCAGCTACTACGGCAGCGAAGAGGCCTATCAGAACCAGCTGCGCCTGCTGGGGATCAGTGAGGAGTCGTTCAACACCATCAACGAGGCCGCCTATTACTACGCGGACCTTGCCAAGCTCTTCTGCAATGAGGACGGCGCGCAGCGCCCCTCGGACGAGACGCTCATTGCCTATGCCGCGGACAACGGCTACTGTACCGCCAAGACGCTCTATGTCCGCACGAGCGGTCTGGATGAGGCGGCGCTCGCCGAAAAGCGCAGCCAGCTTGAAGCGGCGGCGGAGCAGCTGCGCGCGGCGGAGGACAAGGACGCGGCCTATCTGGAGCTTGCCGCGTCTCTCGGCATCGAGACGAACGGCAGCGCGCTGACGTTCCGCGCGTCGGATGTCTCCGATGCGGCGGCGGAGATTCTCAGCCCGCTGCAGAGCGGCGAGGTGTCCGACATCGTGGAGGGGAGCGATGTACTCTATGTGTTCCTGATGCAGGAGCCGGACTGCACGGCCCTCGCGCAGTACTACTTCAAACAGCTCGTCAGCGACGCACAGACAAATGCCAAGGTCAAGACGAGCCGCGCCTATGACAGGATCGACACCGCCTCGTTCTACACCGGGCTGCAGGAAGCGCGCAGCGCGCTGGCCACCAGTCTGCAGGGCGACGGCGCAAACGCCGCTGGGTAAGAAAAAATCCGCAGCATGAAAACGCCCATTTCCATGAGGGAATGGGCGTTTTAACCATCTAAACCGCGACCGGTGCGGCCGGCAAAAGCCAAATTTAGCGCCTGCGCATGACGAAACGTCATGTTGCGGCGCGGCGAGCCGTTAAAATATCCAAAATGGTTAGCAATTTCTGGACAAAATCACAATTTTTGCCGATTAGGCCTTTTTGGTTGAATTGCCAGTTGACTATTGTTAAAAAATTGACTATGATAAGGGCAGATCAAATAAGGCCCCTAATAAGAATTTATCATCATGTAGGAGGAAATATTATGAAAGATCTGTATGTTGTGAATTGCTGCAGAACCGCGATCGGTTCTTTTGGCGGCGCCCTGAAGAATACGCCCGCCGCCGAGATGGGCGCTGTCGTCGTCAAGGAAGCTCTGAAGCGCGCAAATGTCGCTCCGGAGAACGTGGATGAGCTGATGTTCGGCTGCATCCTGACCGCTGCGCAGGGCCAGAACGTGGCCCGCCAGGTCTCCATCAAGGCCGGCATTCCCTATTCCGTCCCCGCTTACACCGTCGGCATGGTCTGCGGCTCCGGTATGAAGTCCGTCATCGAGGGCGCCCGCTCCATCTTGGCCGGCGACGCCGACATCGTTGTCTGCGGCGGTACCGAGAACATGAGCGCCGCTCCCTTCGCCTCCATGGACGCCCGCTGGGGTGCCCGCATGGGCGATAAGAAGCTGGTCGACACCATGATTAAGGACGGCCTGTGGGACGCTTATAACAACTATCACATGGGCACCACCGCCGAGAACATCAACGACATCTGGGGCATCACCCGCGAGGAGCAGGATGCCTTCGCCGCCGCCTCCCAGCAGAAGACCGAGGCCGCGCAGGCTGCCGGTAAGTTCGACGACGAGATCGTCCCCGTGATGGTCAAGGTCAAGAAGGAAATGGTTCCCTTCGCCAAGGATGAGTATCCCAAGGCGGGCGTGACCAAGGAGGGCATCGCCAAGCTGCGCGGCGCGTTCCCCGTCGGCCCCGAGTCCCCCAATCCCGAGGTTGTCCATACCTTCGAGGTCACCGGCGCGCAGGATGCCGCCGATAAGGGTACGCAGCGCGTGACCGCCGCCAACGCCTCCGGCATCAACGACGGCGCTGCCGCCATCGTGCTCGCCTCCGGCGACGCGGTTGCCAAGTACGGCCTGAAGCCCATGGCCAAGCTGATCGGCTGGGGCCAGGGCGGCGTGGATCCCAAGATCATGGGCGTCGGCCCCGTGCCCGCCACCCGCGCGGCGCTGAAGAAGGCCGGCCTGACCGTCGATGATCTGGATCTGATCGAGGCCAACGAGGCGTTTGCGGCGCAGTCCATCGCGGTTGCCCGTGAGCTGCACTTCGATATGAGCAAGGTCAACGTCAACGGCGGCGCCATCTCTCTGGGCCACCCCGTCGGCGCTTCCGGTGCCCGTATCATCGTCACGCTGCTGCACGAGATGCAGAAGCGCCCCGATGCCAAGCACGGCCTGGCCACGCTGTGCATCGGCGGCGGCATGGGCGTTGCCACCGTGTACGAGAAGTGCTGAACGGCTGTATAAGCTGAGCAGCTTCGCGATAAATGACATAAAACCGCACGGCGCAGAGCATTCTGCGCCGTGCGGTTTTTGCATCTGATGTGTTTGCGGAAGGGTGGGGGATGGATGGCCTGACACCGTTGCACCGTACGCAGTTGGTATGCAGGAATTCTGCTCCAAAATAAAGAAAAAAGGGGTAAATGTGATGATCCAACAGGTGGCGGATTGCCTGAAGCAGGCTCGCGTGCCGTTTCCGGCGGCCTTTCGGGGGATTATGCTGGATAATTCCACAAAATGGAGAGGAGAACGGTAGGTAAACCCTACTGGAAGGCTATCGAAAACTTCCCCCGCCACAAAGAAGTAATCGACCGGCTCTCGAGAAAGTATGATGCAGTTCTGGCACGGTATCCATACAAAAGCGGAAAGTACCAGCTGGAAGAAGATTTCTTCGCGGAGCTTATCCTCCAGTGCAGAGAAGCGGAGTTCTGTTCGGGCGGCTCATTTTTGGAGCGGGACTACCGCGCGATTGACGCAGATCTCCATGAGCGGATGCTGCAGGCGCGTAAGCTATATAACCCATACCGCAATCTGTATCTGGATAAATGCTATGGCGAGAGCAAGACTCCGCTCGGCGCATGGATGGACTTCAGTAAATACGAGGAGGAATAGAGCGGGAGCCCCCATATGGGGGCTCCCGTTTGTCATTGCGTGAAAATTTCCCAGAACCTGCCCGCGTCACATAATTTTCACTTCCCTGCAAAAAATAGGCGTGACAATTTAAGTAACTGGAGGAATTTCATATATGAAAGCAACCGGAATTGTGCGCCGCATCGACGACCTCGGCCGCGTCGTTATTCCCAAGGAAATCCGAAGAACCATGCGTATCCGCGAGGGCGACCCGTCACAGATAACATTGGCACGGTGGGAAAGATTCTGCTTCGCTATGTTGGATCTGTCAAAAAGATGGGGACTGGATTGTACATAGTGACGGAGGATAAGGGCGAGACCGTGGGGATTCGGGAGGGGTGGAATGGGGGAAAACGGCTGAGAAACATAAGGAGGCTTGACGCAGCACGTCAGGCCTTCTTGCTGTTTACTTCAATCTGCTCTAATATATCGTGTTGCCCGTCCTGCGCCGATGCGCTTCACAGAACCGGTCTTGACCATTTCGCCGAGGACGGCTTCAACGGTTGTGGGGCTGACATCGGGAAGAATTTTGCAGATATCAGCTTTGGAAAGCGGGGTCAGGCTGTTCAGAACGGTCGCTTCTACACGAGACTTCTTCGTGATCTTCTTGCCGTGTACCACTGCAAACCGTTTGTCCAGCTCCCTATAGCACATATAGAGTGTGGACAGGAAATTCTCAATAAAGGGGAAATAAGAGTTTTCATTCGTTTCCCAACCGGCTGAGGACTGCCGCAAGGCTTCGTAATAATACGCCTTGGAGTTGTTGATCTGTTCCTCGAAGGACATATATTTCCCGGCGTCAAAGCCGTTTTTGTATAGCAGTAGCAGCGAGAGCAGTCGGGACATTCTGCCGTTGCCGTCCCGGAACGGATGGATGCAGAGGAAGTCCAGAATCACGAAGGGGATCAAAAGAAGCTGATTGATATTTGCATCACCTCGGGCAGCCAGATAGGCAAGCTCCAACTGCTCCATCGCCTTCGGCGTTTCGCTTGCGGGCGTGGGATGGAAACGGACGCGGCGGTTTCCGTCAGCGTCGATCTCCAGAATCACATTGTCGTCCGTTTTGTACTGCCCGCCGCACTCATAGCCCACAAAGCTCATCATCATTTCGTGCAGCCGCAGAATGTCGCGCTGCCGAAAGTCGATGTGTTCATAGTCCAAGTAAATCGCATTCAGAGCATCTCTGTACCCGGCGATCTCCGCCTCGTTCTGGTTCAGCGGCGCGCTATTCTGATCGACAATGGCGGCGATACGCTCGTCGCTGGTCACAATGCCCTCGATGGCGTTGGAGCTTTTGATGGACTGCACCTTTGCCACAGCTTCCAACGCTGCGAAGATCTGCGTGTATTCCTCCTTGCGCACGCCTGCCATGGTTTTTAGCTCCGCAATGCTGGATGTGAGGTTCACAAAGCTGGCAGGCAGCATACCGTTATTCAAAAAGGAGTAATCGAATTTTCTCATAAGCATCACCTTTCTGCATATAAAAATATCATATCATATGCAGAAGAACAAGCGTGTGTCCAGATTATCTGCATATATTTTAGCGGGATATATGCAGATACAACCTAGAGATAGGCAGTAATATAAAAGCACGGGAGGATTCTCAGATAGAATCATCCCGTGCTCTGCTATATTGAGATTTTCCCCGTTCGTTGTCCCTCGTCCCCGCCGCAGCGGATCGCGGGAATGCAGAGAAGAAACTGCCGTCCCTTTCTTCTGCATTTCCGTCCAAAAGGAAGTCTGTGCCACGCACCTGTGCAGGCTTCCTTTTGCATTTTCAGAGCAGGCATTGCAAGCTGCCTTTTGCAGTCTGTATATGCACCTGCGAGGAAAATGAGGGATTGCAAAGGGAACATCTCTTTGCCGCGGGGTTTCCAATAGGGGCGCGAGCCGCCCTGTTGGCACACGATTTTGCTTCGCAAAGTCTAGTGTGTTATACCTTTGCTTCCGGCTGACGCGGGAAAGGGGTTGGCGGCGTACTCTGCGGTGCGGCAGAGTGTGGCAACAAACGCTTTTTCGCGGCAGTAGGACAGGCGGGTTTTGTGATGTGAGCTACAGCACAAACGCAGGATTTTTGAGAAACAAAATCCGACTGGCCGGAGAAGGAGGGAAAGGTATATAAAGCCCTTGTCCCGCCGCAGCGTTACACTCTAAAACCACCACGGCAGCTCCAGCCGGAGGTTGTCCATCGCCGCATCTTCCAGCTTCTTTGCCCTGCTCTCACTGAGATGAAAATGAATCGCTGTGCCAATCAGCGTGTGCTCAATATCGTCCGTAAAGCCGTGGCGGTACAGAAGATAGGCCTGCTCCCGCTCGGAGATTTGCCCCAAGCCCCCGTACAGCTCCCGCAAGGTTTCTCTTTCCTCATAAACCTGTTCCGGAGATTTGGCGGCGATGTCGGCAACCGCCTCCATGCGCAGCAATCGCTCTTCGCCGGGGAGAACTTCATCCAGCCGGACTTTTTGAAGCCCCATTCCATTTTCAGAATCGACCATTCGCTGCTCATATCGGGAGAAGGCGTCCCGCACCAGATCGGTCATGGCGTTTCGGATGAACGGCGCGGCATAGGTCAGGAACTTGACGCCGATGCTCTGATCGTAGGTGGAAATCGTCTTCAATAAGCCGATACAGCCCTCCTGCTCCAGATCGCCGGGTTCGATGCTGAGATCGCTCTCCGCCAGATTGGATCTGAGGAAAATCTCATTGGCTGTTTTACGGATGAAGCCGGAATTCTGTTCCAGAAGAAGATCGGCGGCACGGGCGTCTCCCTTCTGAGCCAGCGCGCAAAGCTGCTCATTGGTCATGCTGGTCGGATTCATCGTTTGCCGTCGTTCCAGTCAAGGAGAGGAACAACTTCCTGACCTGTACCGTGTCAATACCGGGCAGATGGGAAACAGAGGCTGCCACCGCGTCCGCAATCTGTTCCTTTGTGATTTTCCGGTTCAGCTTTTGACCGCCCTTGGTCAGCTCCGCATAGATGCTCTTCATCGCCTGCGCCGTGAGCTGGCGCGTGGGCGGCATCTCCGCCTCGGCTTCCTTTTTCACGGCGCGGACAGCCTTCATGAAAGAATTTTGGATGGAACTCAGATCCGCCTGATCGATAGGTGTCCGCAGACTTTTGACTTCATCCGCGGCCTGCGGCGTTGTGCCCAGCATGGACGAAACCATCGAATAAAGCTGATTCTGCGCGGCAAACCCGGCGGTCAGCTCGTTGTCCAGATATCGGGCGATCTGGTATGTGGTGTCGGCAAACTGCGGATTTTCCAGAAGGTAGCTGACGATTTTGGGGTTGACCTTTTTCGTGTAGAGATTCCGCGCCGCTTCGACGGAGAGGCCAATCTCTGAAATGTCGTAGCTTTTGCGATCCGGCTCATCTACCTCGCCCAAGAGGAAGTCGGTGGACACCTCAAACGCGCGGGCGATGCGGATGATATTTTCGTCACCCAGCTTGTCCGTCTTGCCGCTGATGAAGCGGCTCAGCGAACTTTCCGAACAGCCGATTCTTGCGGCAAGCTCAGCCTGCGTAACCCTCCGTTCCTTCAACAGATCCCAAATGCGGTCACGGACAGCCGCGGGGAGAAATACCGATTCGTTGCTCATGAACATATCGCCTCCGATTCCAGTAAAAATCCTGCGCCAAGCAGATATTGTAAATTCAGTATAGCACATACTCTGCTCTAAATATAGTACAAATGTTCTATAATTGCTTCGTAAAATGACTTGAATATCCTCTCGACAAAAGCCTCCCGTGCTCTTGCATTTTTGCAAGAAAGCAGGAGGCTTTTGCTATTTGCTTGCATAAGCGCCTGATTTCGTCGGTCTAAGACCTTTTCTCCGTATATTCAGGTGACAAGGAAAAATTGTCAGAAAATTTTGAAGGGAGAAATGCCTATGAACCTATTTGATACCGTGAAGGCTACCGTTCATCCGCGCATGGCGGCAGAGCGGTACGGGCTGCCGATCCAGCAAGGCAGCATGATCTGCTGCCCCGTCCACGCCGACCGCACGCCCAGCATGAAGCTGAACGAGGACTACTTCTACTGCTTCGGCTGCGGGGCAAGCGGTGACGTGATCGACCTTGCGGCAAGGCTGTTCGGCCTGAGCGGCTATGACGCGGCGAAGAAGCTGGCGGCGGATTTCGGCATCACCGAACAGAAGCCGTCCATTCTCGCAAAGCTACAGCGCGGCAAGACGCGGGCGGAAACCGAGCGGCAAAGCTTCCGCGTATTGCAGGATTACCTGCGCATCTTGCAGGACTGGAAGGAAAACTGTGCCCCGCAGTCGCCGGAGGACGCCATCGACCCGCGCTATGCGGAAGGCTGCCATATGCTCGAGCGCATCGGGAATATGCTGGACATTCTGGCCTGCGGCACGCCGCAGGAGCGCGGCGAGGTGGTGGCCGACTTGCAGAAGGACGACCGCCTTGCGCGGATGGAGGCGCGAAACCGGCAGCTCAGGGAGGAAGCACATGGAACGAAATGAACCGCCGCGCTGGATGCAGGACAAGCACTTCAACGAAGTCCTGTTCTGCGAGGACTTTCTATCGGCGCACCCGATGGTCTGCGTGGACGGCAGCTTTTTCACCGTGGAGGGCCGCGTCACGGACGAAGAGGGCGTCCGCAAGCAGATTTACGAGATGCTGCGCCCGCATTTTACGAGCGGCACGGCTCGTCGCGCCACAAGCCTGCTGGAAACGCTCAGGCTGGAGGCCTACACGCAGGAGCTGCCCATTCAGGAGGATCGCATCCACGTTGCCAACGGCACGCTGTTTCTCAGCGGCGCGTTCTGCACGGAGAAGGAATTTTGCCGCAACCGCCTGCCGGTCAGCTATAATCCCAGCGCGCCGCAGCCCAAAACATGGCTGCGGTTTTTGTCCGACCTGCTGGAAGCGGAGGACATTTTGACCTTGCAGGAATACCTCGGCTACTGTCTGATTCCGACGAACCGCGGGCAGGTGATGATGCTGCTCAAGGGCAACGGCGGCGAGGGCAAGAGACGCATCGGCGTGGTGATGCAGAAGCTGCTGGGCGGCAACCTGAAAAACGGCAGCATCGCCAAGGTGGAGCGCAGCCCCTTCGCCAGAGCCGATCTGGAGCACGAGCTTTTGATGGTGGACGATGACATGAAGCTGGAGGCGCTGCAATCCACGCACTATCTCAAGTCCCTCATCACCGCCGAAATGCCGATGGACTTGGAGCGCAAGGGCGAGCAGAGCTATCAGGGCAAGATGTACGTCCGGTTTCTGGCCTTTTCCAACGGCGATTTAGAGTCGCTCTACGACCACTCGGACGGCTTTTACCGCCGCCAGCTCATTTTGTCGGTGAAGAAAAAGCCGCTTGATCGCGCGGATGACCCCTTTCTCGCGGATAAGCTCTGCGGCGAGATCGAGGGCATCTTCCTCTGGTGTCTCGAAGGTCTGCGCCGCCTGCAAGGGAATAACTTCCGCTTCACGGAGAGCGCACGGACGAAGGCAAACCGCGAGGACGCGCGCCGCGAGGCCGACAATGTGCTGCTGTTCCTGCGCTCCGAGGGCTACATCCGCCTGAAAGCGGACAGCGCAATCCCGTCCGCCACGCTGTATGGCATCTATTGCCTGTGGTGCAGCGACAACGCCTACAAGCCGCGCTCCGCGCGGACGGTGAGCATGACGCTCAAAAAGCACGCCGATGAGTTCGGTTTGGAGCACGACAACCACATCCAGAACGCCCTCGGCAAGCGGGTCAACGGCTTCTGGGGCATCGAGGCGCTGGTCGCGCCGCCGGTTTTATGAGTTCAGACACGAAATTCTCCATCCCATCCATCCCAAGCATCCCCAAAACCCCGGATGGATGGGATGGATGGGATAGATGTTTTCAAGTTCAACTGTGAAGGAGGATGCAATGGGAAGAGTTTATTATAAGGAGCTGCCGCTGTTTCACTTGTACGACAACGATCTGACCGGCACGCAGAAGCTGCTGATGACGCTGCTTCAGGTGAATCAGTTCGACATTTACGACCTGAGCTGCCTTGCGCGGATGCGTCCAGAGGACGTGGCCGCCGATCTGACGGAGCTGAAACGGAAGGGGTATCTGCAAGACAGGTGAAAACCGGAAAGAAATCTGCGCGGCGGCGAAAGGATTTCGCGAAACCGCGCTGCTCGGAACCGCGCACCGGCTTCACGGATGCGTGTGGGGCTGCACGGTTTAGAGCGAAGTCACGCGGCTTCGGAAAGTCGATACCCCTCGCTTACGAAGAAGGCATCGACCGCCGCGCTTCCAGCGGATTTTGGAAAAACAGAATATTACGCCAAACAGCGAAGCAGGTTTTCGGAAACGCAAACCCACTTCGCTGTTTTCATCACAAGAATTTGGGAGGATTTTATGAGCATCAGAAATGAGATCAAATCGCAGATCGTCCGCGCCGGATTTACCATGCAGGAGGTCGTTGACCGGCTGCATGACGAATACGATTGGAGCGACAGCGTCTCCAATCTGTCCGCAAAATTGCAGCGGGAGAGCATCCGCTATAAGGAGGTCGTGGAGCTGGCTGACGTGCTGGACTGCGACATCGTGTGGGTGAAGCGAGGGGAGCGCCGATGAAAGCACAGTATGCCATTCTTCGCTTTGCCAAGTACAAAGGGCCGGAAATCGGGCATATTGAGTCCCACAACGAGCGCACCAAGGAGAAATACGCCAGCAATCCCGATGTGGACACGTCCCGCAGCCACCTCAATTTCCATCTGGTGACGCCGCAGCGCAAGTACCGCGCCGAGGCGGAAAAGCAGATCGCGGAGGTTGGCTGCCGCACGCGGTCAGACAGCGTGCGCGTGGTGGAGGCGCTGGTGACGGCCAGCCCGGAGTTCTTCAAGGGGAAGAAAAAGGCCGAGGTCAAAGACTATTTCACCGAGGCGCTGGCGTTCATCCGGGAACACCAAGATCCGAAAACCATCATATCCGCCGTGGTGCATATGGACGAGAAAACGCCCCATATGCACCTTTGCTTCGTCCCGTTGACAGCGGACGGGCGGCTCTCCGCCAAGGAGATCGTAGGCAACAAGAAAAAGCTGACGCAGTGGCAGGACAGGTTTTGGGAGCACATGGTCAAAAAATACCCCGATTTGGAACGCGGCGAAAGCGCCAGCGAAACCGGGCGCGACCACATCCCGCCGCGGCTGTTCAAGGAGGCTGTCCATCTGAACCGGATGAAGGAGCAGATCATGGCGATCCTGAACGACACCAATCCGTTCAACAAGAAGGCCAAGGCAGAAGAATTGGAGGCGCTGCTGGGCAAGTACGTTCCCGGCGCGGAGGCTCTGCGGACGAAGCTCAAAAAGTATGACGCGGCCTACAAGGCGCTGACCGCCGAGAACGCGGCGCTCGAAAAGCAGCTGGGCGCAACGTCCAAGGAAAGCGTCCTGAAAAAACTGGAAATCAACGAAAAGCTCCGGGAGCTGGACGAGCTGCACCGCATGGTGGACGGCATCCCGCCGGAGATTTTGCAGGCGGCCAAGCAGGTGTCCGCGCATAAGCAGCAGGAAAGATGAGGAAACTAAGGTTGTTGAAGGAGGTCGGTTCTATTTGGAGATGAACGTCAGGGACGATCAGAAGCTTGTTGAAATCTGGCTGACGAATGCAGAAAAAATTGACCCCGTCCTGCGGGAGGGGCTGAAAGAGATTTACGCCAAGTATAAGACGAAGAAATACATGGTCGCCGTGTTCGAGTCCGGCAAGGGCGATCTCTACGAGAACACGCGGGATCTGCTGCTCTTCAATCGCCGCCGCAGCGCCGAAAAGGCCGTGCAGCAGGCGAAAAAGCAACGGGCCGTGGGTATGGAGCGATGAGCAGCGGGCGGAAGGGAGCAATCCCTTCCGCCCGTTTTCTTTTTTGCCTTATGTTATCCGGTTACGGCGCTCAGTTCAGTACGATCAACACTTTCCGCAGAACCCACTGAACCAAGGCCACAATCTTCTGGCTGAGCACCGGGATCCGCATCACCTTTGCGAGCCTGCTCCGCACGAACTCAACAAGCAAGCCGGAGAGAAAAATCCCTCCCGCAATTGCAAACACGTACCTTACGCCTGCGGCAATACCGGCTTGCGCCGCAAACGAAGCCCGCCCCTGTAGGCAGGTATTCCATATCACCGGGTTGAGCTGGAACAGATAGATACCAAAGACCAGCGGTGAGAGTTTTTCGACAACCGTTCCTTTCAGTCGAAGTCTTGAAAATAGAATCACCATAATAAGTCCGCTTGCCACAATAGTCGGCGATACATAGCTCGTCAATCGCCCACTCCCAATAAAAACTTGAACAAACCATGTTATAAGTACGCACACTATCCACACAGCGATAAGTGTCAGTGAGTGTCTTCTCTCAAAAACCCTCCCCTGTTTGGCCAACACACCTACACAGTACAGTACCATCAGCCAAAGCGCAGAATATCCTCCCTGGGTATTGAATGCCCCCGCCAATAGTTCCATGCCCGAAAACAATGTCATCAGCAGTAGAATCGCACGTCGCGCTGCTTTTTCATCGACTGCAAATACAAATCGGTTCAAAACAGGGATTGCGAAGAATAGTGCAAAAAATGCCGTGAAATACCAGAAAACGCCAAATGTAACCGGCAAGGCAGATTTAATAAGGCCCTTCACATTCCATTCTGGATTTAGACCAGCTATTGTTAATATCGCCGTTATCACAAACGAATAGAAGAATGCCTGAAACCACATATCTGCAAGCTTTTCAAATTTACGCATCTTGTCTGTCGCTGTATAGCCGCTAATCAATGCAAAAGCATCGACTGCGCAATACGACAGAATCTCCAAAAGCCAGAAAACCTTGTGAGGCGTCGTTCCCTCCGTGCAGGCAGCCAAGACACCTCCACAGCCCAGCGTATGCAGTATGCACACCATGTACATCAGGGTACATCAGGACAATGCGAAGGAGATCAATTCCGTAATTCCGTTCGTTTTTCATATGATTTTTCCTTCATTCAATCCATAATCCCGTACTGCTTCATCAACTCAATCCGTTCCTTGGCCAGCTTGATGGAACCGGAGGCGCTGCTGTCTGCGCCGGACTGTTTTTCGCTGGCATAGTGCGCGAGGCGCTGCGCCCATGCCACCGGCAGCAGGTACGGGCGCTTTTTAAGATAGGGATAGCGCCGCTCCAGATACTCGCGTTTCGGGAACACCGTCCGCAGGACGTTGCTCTTCTCGCCGGTGCGGCTGGCCTTGACGGCGTTCAGCGTGACGGTGGAGGAGTGGAGGCGCGTTAGGTCGTTCGAGCCGTACACGCCGCCGCAGAGGCTGTCGTGCAGCAGCGGCTCCGCGTCAACCGCGTCGCTCCACGGCGCGGGCAGGTCAAATTCGATGCCGAGATAGTCTCTGGCAATGCGGAACGCTGCCGCGGCAAACGTCGCCGCATGAACTCTGGCGCATTGGTCATGCAGACGCTGCCAGTCGATTTCATCGTGATACTCCCACGCCCACAGGCCGATGTCACAAAACTGCCGCAGGCCGATGCCGCTGCGCACGAAATGCTTATAGGCGTGCAGGATCAGGTACAGCAGGTGCTCGTGGGGCGGCATGGCAAGAAAGCCGTCGATTTCGACGGGGTTAAGGTCTGCAAAAAAGTGGTTCAGCTCGTCGTGGGCATCCTCAGAAGAATCGAATAAGTGTCGGTGCAGCTCGATGTAAAGCGGGCTGCCGCCTTTTGTGTAGGACACCTCGTCCGCCGTTGCCAGCTCGTCCACAGGCGTGTCGGTGGTCAGACCGTTTGCAAGAAGCTGCTTATGGCAGGCCATAAACTCCGCGTCGGAAATGTAGAGGTCGTCGTCCGCGCTGATGCGGTGATCCTTCAGCGGATACAGGCGGCTGCAAAGCTGGCCCTTGACCACAATGGGGCGCAGTCCCGCCTTACGAAGCTTGCGATAGAGGTCGGCAAATTCCGCCGAGCGCACCGTCTGGTTCAGCACTTGCCCGATGACCTGCTGCTTGGTCACAGCGAACACCGCCGCGTTTTCCTCGGCGGCAGGCATCTTGCGGACGGTCTCGAAGAGGATCGGCAGCAGCTTCTGCTGGTTGGCCAGCGTGAAAATGGCAGGCCAGTCCACCTTTTCAGCGGGCAAATCTCCACCGGAGATAGCCGCTTTGGCGATATGGAGGAATTGTGTTTCGATGGTGGTCAGGGTCATGTTCGTGTGCCAAACCCTTTCTCTGGATTTTTCGATGGCGGGGGCGATGAGCAGCGAAGTGGAGCCGATGAATGCACCCAGCGTGTTGCAGATCACGTCATCTACCTCCGCCATACCGAGAGCGCAGCGGTACTGGGTATACTCGATTCCTGCGCTGAGCGCGTAGCCGACAAGCGTTGAGAGGAGAATTCTGCCCCAACGGTGCCACTTTCGCGGCAGGGCGTTGGACAACGTCAGCCCTAACGGGAAGAAGAGGAAGACGTTCATCAGCATCTCGCGGTAAAGCTCCGGCTGTACCCGCGCGGCGGTCAGGGCGGCGAAGGGGGTGGGGATGACAGCGGGGACTCCCGGTGTGCGGGTCAGGATCGTGGCGTAAAGAATGATGAACGCAGCCGCGCAGGCGAGCGCGGTATTGAAAAGCACTCGCCTCCGTTCCCCAACCCGCTGGCAGAGCACGGGCCAGAGAAGGAGTAGGGACAGCAGCAAAATGCACACCATCCATGGGTTCATAGCGTAGATTTGTCGAAGCATCGTGTGTTATCGTTTCAGGCGGCGCATGACGCGGGCCAAAAGGCTCTTGCTCCGGCGTTCCTGCGCCAGTTCGTCCTTTGTCGGCTCGCAGCAGGCGGAAACCAAATCGGTAAAGGTCGTTTGACCGTAGCCCTCCCAGAATTCATCATAGCGGGCGGGCTTTTGAATGGGCGCAAGCATCGCCGGATTAAAGGCAAACGCGTCTTTGGCTGCGGGCTGGAGTTGCAGCTGATCCTTGCAGCCTTCCAGCAGGCTGCGTCCCTTTTCACTGTGAATCAAAACGAGGGATGTGCCCTGCGGGTTGTAGGCGTCCGGCTGAATTCCCTTGACGCCCCAATAGTCCGCAAGCGTGATGTCGCTGCAACGTTCGATCCCTTTGAACTTACATACAAAGCAGGAGCTGCGGGAGTACAGTCCCTTGATAAAGCCGCGCTGATAGGGGCTTTCGGCAGCGGGCTGGGCGAACTCTCTACCGTTATCAAACGCGGCGCGAATATGGTACGCCTCCCAGCCATTTGCTTTGTTGCGGAAGGAGAACGCGGTCAGCTTGCCGCTGTGCTGCTTCTCCAGTTCCTCTTTATATCCCTCCCACACCAGCGGCGACGGAACGCTGTGGCAGGCGGTATCCTGTGTAATTAGCGTTTCATACTCCCGACCGAGATAGCTTTTCAGCGCTGCGACCTGGCACGGCATTCCGCTGAAATAGACCCAGCGACCGGCGGCCAGCGCGGCCTTGACCTGCGCATAGCAGTCGCTCGGAATGCAGCCTTGGACATACTTGGAGCTGCAAAGCGCAGAAAGCTCCTCCACGCTCTCAGCGGCAGTATGCATCACATGGAACTGTCCGTCAAAAGCCGCGCCGAACACAAGGCCGCCTCCGCGGATGATCTCCGCTGCCAATACGGGAAAGATCGCGCCGGACGAGGATTGGGGCAGGAGCGCTCCATCCTTGGCGTAGCCGGTCATAACATCCGTATGCACCGAGACCTGCGGCAAAACGGAAACCGGACATTTTTCGGTGCAGAGGCCACAATCGGTACACGCTGCGTCATCAACGATAGGGCGCAAAAAGCCATGCGCATCCGGCTGCATTTTGACAGCCGCTGATGGGCAGACCGCAGCGCACACCCCGCAGCCGGTACAAGCATCATTTTTTTGAGCGACGTTCATATGTAAGTCTCCTTCGGTTCTTCAAGGAGTGATAGCCAAAGCCCAATAGCAGGCATATTGCTGTCGTAATCGTAAACAGGAAAAAGTTCGCATTAACAACTTTCCGCAGCGTAAGAATGACAAGCGGATGCCAGAAATATGTAAAATTAGCCGTATCACGGCAGGCCGAAGCAAGATCGCTTTTTCTTTCAAGCGGATAGGCAAGACAAATCTGAAACAGAAGAAACAGCAGCGGATAAAGGAATACCGTGATTTCGATTGTTCTTGACATCCCCGTGACAGTCACAGTAACAATCTCAGCCACGAATAGCAGTGCCACCAGCGTGGTCGCAAACAGCAGATGTTTCTTGGAAATGCGTAGTTTCAATTTTTCTTCCGAAATGATCCACCCCAAAGCGGTAAAAGGAAAGCCCATCAAAAATATCCGCCGAACACTCAAAAACCATCTACTGTCAAACAGTGTACTCATAATCGGGAGCCTGCTGCCGATGCCATAATACGACGTTCCCAAAAGCCCAACGGCATAGCAAAAAACTGCCAGCGGAAGCAGCGCTTTCGTCAGCTTGAATTTGCAAATCAGGTAGATCACTACCATGGAATAAATGACACCCACCATGTACCATAGATGATAGTAACTGCCATTGAACAGGAAGTCTATCAACATCCATTTTTTCGGTTCGCGCAACAGTATAGGGTTTTGTATAAATATAAAGGCAAAATAAGCCAGCGATACAAAAACATATACTTTTATCAGTTTCAAAAGAGTACCCGAAATAGCGGAGCAGTCCTTCCGGACATAGCCTTTTTGAAGAAAATAACCGCTGGTGCAAAAGAAAAATGGAACAGCCACGCGGGTCAGTATCTGAATACTGCCGTTGGCGCGATCTGAGAGCCACATAATCGCTTGTGTGTGGATCGCAATGACAAGAATCGCTGCAAACAGACGCGCAATATCAATGCTGTTGATACGGTGGTTCGTTTCCATTTTCTCTTCCTTTCATGCGTGTAAAGATTTTCAATACCGGACCTTTAATGAACGCTCTTTCATAGTCATTCATCATGAAGAAATACGCCGAAATCCAATAAATCAGGGTATACGCTGCGGCGAGGGCAAAGAAGATCAGCCAATTGCTGATATGCAGCGCGTCCAGAATGAACCACCCCACCGTCCCCATGACCAGCATGACTGGGCACATATGCAGGATGTTCTTCCAGAACAACGGGATATCAATGCCGATTTTCTTATAGTAATACCAGTTGATAATTAGAATGTTCCCCACCACATAGGCAATGCAGGTAGCCATAGCCGCGCCGATGATGCCGTATGCTTCCACCCACCAGAAGGTCAGCCCAACATTCAGCACGGCGATGCAGAGGTATACGACAGAGCGGAACTGGTGCTTGTTCATGGCGTAGAGAATATTCAACCCGGTGTTCTGAATCAGGGGCACGGTCACCGGGATCATCACCAGAAGCGCCACATAGTAGGCCTCCTCGTACCCAGCACCCGCCCATAATGCGATGAACTGCCGTCCAAACGCCACAAATGCAGACACGACAAAGGAAATCAGCAAAAATTGCAGCCGTCCGACCTTGATGAACAGGGCTGTAAACTCCGAGGGAGGGGTGTCCTTAACAGCCATTTTTGTCACCTTCGGCATAAGGACGCCGCTGATAGCTGTTGACAGGCTTGTGATATAAGTATTGAAGGTCGCGCCGATGTTATAGACCGCTGTAGCTACTGCGCCAACGGCCCAACCGATAATGAGCTTGTCTGTGGACCAAAAGAGGATGTCAACAATGTTTGCCAAAAACACAAACAAGGAAAAACGAATGATCTCGCCAAGAAGTCCACCACCGACACGTTGGAAGCATGGACGGATATGCAGCCGTCGAATTACATATACGGTGTAGATGGCATAGGTAACAAAATTCAGGACCGTCGCAGAAAGGACAAGACCGATAGAGCCAAAACCCATGAACAGCAACACAAGATTCAAGCATGGTGATACCACGCTTGTGATTAGTGAAGCCGTTTTGCTAAAGATAAATCTCTCGTGGGCCAGAATCATGGAGCTGAACACATTGAAGGGCATAAAAATCGCCGTGTTCAGCGTCATCAGACGCACCAGCCGCTCCAGCAGAAGGAGCTCGTCCGGCATGAGGGATCGTCCATAGAACCCCAAGTGGAAGGAGCAGAATGTGCCGACCAGCAGAATTGCAGCGCCGATTACTGAGTATATCTTGATGAACAGGCCAAAGACGCGCTGTTCTCCGTCCAAATCTCCCTCTGCGCGGTATTTGGCAAGGTAGCGGATGATCGAGCCGCCGATGCCGAAGTTCAGCAGGCCGATATATCCCATAACCGACTGTGCAATCCCGTAAATGCCATACTCCGCCTGCCCCAGCATACGGAGCATGATGGGCGTATAAATGAACGGAATCAGATTGCCGATCAGCAGGTTCAGATAGGACAGCAGCGCACCTGCCTTGATTTCATCGCGTTTCATGCGTTTACAAGTTCCTCCAATGCCTTGCGAGCCTCGTCGGCTCGGGCGATATAGCCGGGAAGCGTCTCGTTGAGGTGCGCCCGGATGGCATCGCGCTTTTCGTACAGGCGAGCGAATGCTTGGGTCAGCTCATCGCTCTCCTTGAGCTGCTGCACCGGCAGAACGTAGCCATCCTCCGTGCCGAACAGATCCCGAGCAATGCCGCGCGCTTTGACGGAGTAGCCCACCACCAGTGTCGGAACGCCGGTAGAATACGCAGCGATAGTCGCGTGAGTTCGGGCACCGACGAAGAATTTGCACTTCGAAATAATATATTTCAGTTCCGGTGCGGTATGATCGTCTACCAAAATCAGCCGCTGGTTTTGGCCAAAATCATCGTACAACTGCTTGAGCGGAATGCGGTCGTCATTGTTGGCCCAAACGACATGCGGAATCAGAGCAATATAGGCGTCGGTGTTGTCTAGAATGTGTTGAATCAGTTCCCTATAGTTGGCATATGCCGCACCCTGATTCTTTTCGTTGTTGATAATCATTGGGCTGATATTGATGCCGATGACCTCTTTTTGCAGGAGGAAATCTTCGACTTCGCAAGCCTTTGCTTTCATGAGGAAGGCAGGATCCGGCATTAAAAGCGCATTTGCACCAACTTCCTTGACTGCGGCATAAGTTATGCTCTCTCTGGCCGCGACAATGGAGTAATTCCGCAAATCCTCGGCAACATCCTCTTCTGACGCAACCTCAGGCTCAATGGAGCAGCCCCAAAGCGCAGTTTTAATTCCCTGCTTCAAAAAGGCTCTGTTCAAATATGCATACAAAGCGGTGTTGCCATAGCAATAATTGTCCCCACCAATGGAGAAGGCAATGTCTGTGTTTCCTTTGCAGCTTTTAATAGCGGGCAAATAATATCGCCCATCCATATCGGTGTAATTGCCGGTAAGCTTCAATTTTGCATAAGCCTTTAAAAAGCCAAAATCCTTTTTTCGCGCCTCCTTAGCCGATTCAAGCGCCGCACAGGTATCAAGACCATATTGCGCATCTTCCCGGCAGTTTTCTGAAAGAATTCGGTATTCATTTGCACCCAAAAGCTCAACGGTTCCGCGACTGATTGCTTCACAGCCGTGGTTTCCAGCACCACCGTTGCCATACATGGTGATTTTCATTGCTCAACACCTTCTATCCATCAATTAGTTCTTCTATTTGCTTCATGACCCGATCCGGGGCGAATTGTTCTGGACACACCGTGTTTTCTTTAATGCTCTGAAAAAGAGTCTTGTCAGTCAAAATAGACAAGACTTTTTCTGTCAGCGATTCCGGTGACTGCTCCGTCAATAGGCCGTTAATACCATCCTCAATAAACTCACACGGTCCTCGGGATTTCGTCACCACGCAAGGAACGCCAAGCGCCATCGCTTCCAACACAGTTAAGCCCTGCGATTCCACATATGACGGGTGAACAAACAGGTCTGCATACTTCATATAGGGATAAGGATTAGTCTTGCTTCCATCCAGAATTACATGATCTTTCAGGTCGTTCTCAGCAATCAACGCTTCTAATTTTGAACGCTCAAAACCATCTCCAATAACATGCCAGGTGAAGTCTATACCAGCTTGCCGCAACGCCTTTGCGGCGGGAAAGACATTTTCAAAATGTTTCTCTGGTGCAAGCCGACCTACCGAGACAATATGCAGTATATCACCGGTATAAGGTGAATTTCCAGCCTTCTGTCCAATTGCGACAGCATCCAGCATATTGGGTATGCATACCAGCTTGCTTTCAATCTCCGGAAGCTTTTCTTGCAGCATAGCTTTGCAAGATTGCGAAACCACTGCAACCGCATTCATCTTGCTGCACATTGCGCCATACGCTACGCGGTCCACATAAAATTCGCCATGATGCCACCATGTAATCCTGCGTTTCGCCTTCACAGAATAGCCTGCCAGATCTGCGCAAATGCCGGGGCGAAAGCCAATCACACAATCATAATGATGTTCGCCCAACAGCAGAGTCGCCGCAGACTTAAAAGCACGAGGGCCAAAAATCTTACGCAGTAGAAACAGCAGCCGAAGTCTAAGACACATCCAGTCGCGGGCTGCGATACAGCGCCGAACCGACGAGGCAACGCCACCATAGGTATTGTGCAGGTCTCGAAACAACACTTTCACTTCAGACGGCAATTCTGAAGCATAGTCACCGATGTCCTCCAGTAGCAAGAGATCAACGGCGTATTTTGTATAGTCCATGTGCCTGAGGATATCGACTAGTGAGCGCTCCACGCCACCGGTATTGAGATGGCCGTTGATGAGAAGGATATGCTTCATTTTCTCACACCGCTCCGCAAATCCGACAGCACTGAAACGAGCCGGCGAAGCGCCACCGACCGATAGTGAATCGACCAGTACAGCATCTTAAATTGAATCGGATAGAGGCTTACGTCAAAACCCTCCATCATGCGCACTACGCGGGGATGGTCCATAACGGCCTTGGCCTTCCGATTCTGCTCACGCCGCGTCAGCGTCGAATTGCACAGGATATAATAAATCTCCGCTCTGGCCAGATAGAACATGTTGGACTTGATCTGCTGGGTAAAATCGTAGTCCTCGCACTTGGAGAAGAAGTTTTCCGTCTCCTCATTGATTTTCAGATAGCTGTCCCACCACCAAGCCTTATACGTCCGGGATACCGACCCTTCCGTTGTGCGGTAATGGTAGAACTGATCGCCTTTCAGGTAGGCAAAAGAGTTTGCGCAATACAGCACCTCGGAGCCAAAGGGGGCGTCCTCACTGACATGAATATCCTCCCGATAGGAAAGCTGGTTTTTAACAATGATGTCCCGCTTGATAAGCAACGCCCAGTTTGAAATGGTAATGGGGTATTCAATGCCGTCCATAACCAGATGCGGATATATTTTCTCCCGCATCTGTGCCTTATCATAAAAGCCTGCATTCACGTTGGGCTGGGTAAAGGGCGTCTCCGTTTTACCCTGAAAACGCACATAATCGCACAGCGTCACATCCGCGCCGGTGCCCAACATTTTTTCATACATCTCCGGTGAGACCCAGTCATCCGAATCCACGAAGGCCACGTAGTCCCCAGAGGCCGCGCGAATCCCGGCATTTCGCGCGGACGCAGCTCTGCCGTTGGGCTTGTGGATCACCTTCACTCGCGCATCCCGCTCTGCATATCGATCACAGAGAGCGGGGCTGGTATCTGTGGAGCCGTCGTCCACAAGGATCAGCTCAATATCTGCGAGCGTTTGGCGAAGAATGCTGTCCACGCACTCCTGCAAATATTTCTCGGCATTGTAGACCGGGACGATGACACTGACTTTTGGCATGATTTTCTCTCCCTCAGCGGCGTAGTTCTTTCCGTATCCGGCGTATAACACGTCCGATTTTTGCTCTGATCTGCGTTCTTTTCGGTAGCCAGCTCATGGAATACCAGTGGATTGAGTAGGTATTCTTCGTTCTTGTCAGCTTGCCCGTTACGCTGTCCATGGGATTGAAGTAATCCTCTGGATAGACATGGATACCCGATACAACCTGCTCTTTTCCGTTGCGCACAAGGCCGAAACGCTCCATCACATCCGTATTGAGATGCGGGCAGCCTACGGGCGTGACGCTGCCGTCATCACCGGCAAAGTGCAGCTTTTTATATTCCTCGATCATCGCCTGAATCACTGGATGGTGGGCCTCAGCAGCAATGGTCAGGCCGGAGGCAACATACTGATCGTTCTCAAATCCAATGAATCCCTCGTCATCCAGCAGCGGCGAAATGTCCCGCAGCACCTCAACGTCGGTGTCGAAATACACGCCGCCGTACTGCTCCAGCACAACAAGACGCATAACGTCGGACACGAAGGCATACTTCTTCGCGGCGTAGGCCTCCGCCATGAAGGGCATGGCAAGATAATCGCAGTTGTCCTCGTTCCACTCGCGGATCTCAAAATCCGGGCAGAACTTCTTCCAGCTGGCGATGCACTTTTTGGCAAGCTCCGGCTTTTCGCCGCGGCCAAACCAGCAGTAGTGGATGATCTTGGGGATCATGGGTCAGTCCTCCATCAGCGCGTAGATCTTCTCGACCTCCGCGCTGTTCGTATAATCTCTCTTTGCGCAGTTCTCCGACAGCTGCTGCATCCGCTCTGGGTCGCGAAGCAGCGCGGCAATTCCGGCGGCGCAGCCTGCGTTGTCCATGGGGACGATCACGCCGTCCACCCCGTCCTCCAGCTGGCTGCCGGAGGTGGCGTAGTTGGTGATAACGACGGGCTTTCCAAGAAGCTGCGCTTCCCGCACGGTGACAGCCTTGCCTTCGTAGCGGGAGGGCTGCACATACAGGTCGCAGGCGCGCATATAGGGGTAGGGGTTGTTCTTCTTGCCGAGGATGATGACGCGCTCCTGCATCCCGGCCTCGTCGATCTTCTGGCGGATCAGCGGCTCATCGCCGCCATAGCCGATGAGATACCACTTCACGTCAAGGCCGTCCGCTACCAAGCGACGGTAGATATCCGGCACATTGTCGAAGTTTTTCGCCTCGCAGAAGCGGCCAACGGAGAGCAGGGATATTCCGTCGTCCGTGGGCATATCGGTCTGAGGCATTGCCGCCTGCTTGCACGTCAGCTCTCGGGGCAGGATGTTCTCCACTGTCCGGACCTTCTGCGCCAGCTCCGGGAAGACGCTCTGAAAGCTCTCGGACGCCCGCTCGGACACACCGCAGATGGCATTATAGCCTTCCCACATGGCAAGCTCCGCCGAGCGGTCAAAGGTCAGCGCCGTGTAGTCCGTGTGGATCCACGCTGCGTATTTCTTCGCCTTCACCCGCTCCCGCACAAAATAATGCGGCGTCAGGAAACTGATGGCAAGATCATAGGTCTTGTCGGAAATCTGCGGCATAGAGTTCAGCGTGTACTTGTGGCTGTAGGTCAGCGCGGTGACGGACGGCTTGTCACTGGGATGCTGCTTATCAAAGCGCCGTGCCGCAAGCTTGCCACTCAGCCGCCCGCATAGCACGCCCATCTGTCCGCTCTTGACGAGCGACGCCATGGGCACGGCCAGCGAAGCATACTGCGGAATTTCCGGCAGGAGCTTCGCCTTGGGGTTCAGGTACGGCATAAGTTCTCCGCTGTGCCGCATCAGAAAGAGGTCAACGTCATAGCGATCATAGTCGATGGAATCCAGCAAGCCCAGCAGACTGCGCTCCACGCCCCCAAGCTCCATGGCTTGGGAGAAGATGAGGATGGATGGTTTCATCAAGCCTTTCTCCTGATATACCCCGTCAGCATCCAGCCCGCCGGGGTGCAGAGCACCGTCAGCAGCTTTTTGGGGGATTCCCGGATATAGTTTTTGTTGCCCGCAATCTGGCTGCTGGAGCAGTAGTGGATGATATTCTTGAGCCGATACTGCCAAGTTAATCCCGGCACATCCATAATTGCTCGCCGGAGTTCGGCAAAACTGCGGGGACTATTGACATACTGCTTCCAGATATTCGCCGTCATACCGTCAGGCTGATATTCCACCAAGCAAAAGCACTGGTTGACAGGATGAAACCGATACTGTTTTGACAGCTTCATGATTAAATAGTGCGGATTAAAGTTTTTCTCACCAGCAAACACAGGCATCGGAGCCACGGTGCGCAGCAAGTCATTGCGCACAACATATTTTTTGTCTCCCATACCCGGAACACAAAGCAGGGATGCTGCGTTGATCAGTTCACTGTCGGGCAGCCTTTTGCCGATTAGGTCTCCATTCTGATCCACATCTAAGCCAACCAGCCCTGCCGCGCCACTGTCCTTTACCTTTTGCCATTCAGCAAGGATTCGTTCTATTGCATCTTCTGGCATAGAATCGTCAGAGTCGATACAGACTGACAGTTCTGTTTCCATATTGGCAATGGCGGCATTGTATCCTGTGTGCAGGCCGCCATTTTCTTTATAGATATAGCGAATGGAATACCCATTTTCACGTTTCTGCCACTCTGTTACGAGTTCTTTTGTATGGTCTGTTGAGCCGTCGTCGATGATCAGCCACTCGAAGTCCTTGCAGCTTTGACGATTCAGACTTTCAAAGCACTTAGGTAAGATATAAGCTCGGTTATAGGTCGGAGTAAAAACAGTTATTTTCGGCATTGTTACATTCGAGCTCCTTATTTGATGAAGGCAATCTTTCCGTCTGTTGCGGCAAGGATTTCCTTCTTCTTGCTTTCGTCAAGGCCATAGCCCATACGGTACTCATCACCAAATGTGTTTGCTTCGTTCATTTGAGATTGAAATCGTGCGGCATATTCGTCCACACCGCATATTTCCTTGGCCGGAATACCGGCAACAACTGTTTTTGCAGGTACGTCGTGCGTAACAATGCTGCCCGCACCAATCACAGCATAGTCACCGATGGTAACACCGGGCAGAATCGTTGTATTGGCCCCAATAAAGACGTGGTTTCCAATATGTACCTGCCCAATTTTGGTGTATCCAAGGTTTTTCTTTGTGCTGGCATCATGTGCCATAACCGTCACGCGGATACTCATCGTTACATCATCGCCAATTGTAATCAAAAAGCAATGTGTCGGGTCAAGAAAACATCCCTGTTGACGGTTGAAATTCTCGCCAACCTTCATCCCGCGTTTAATCAAGGTCTCGGTGGGAACCTCTCGGTTCAGCAGCATTAGAATTTTTCTTAGGAAACTCATTCAGCGGCCTCCAAATAGAACTTCTGTAGTTTTACGGCTTCGGTAGTGATGTCAAAGCCATGCGCGGCAATTTCGCTTCGGCGGTCGCTTCGGGGGAAATTCTTTTTTTCGAGAATCGTTGCCGCCCAAGTCTTCGGTTCTGCCGATAGAGGTAGAACATCCACCAAGCCGTTGGTCAAAATGCATTCGGGCGGAATCTTATCTGAGATTAGACAGGGTAGACCCGCCGCTTGTGCTTCGACCATTGTCACAGGTAGCCCCTCATAAAGTGACGGGAACACGAATACGTCCATCGCTTGCATCAAATCAGCAACATCGCTGCGGACCCCAAGAAAGCGGACACGCTCTGCAATACCCAGGATCTGCGCTTTCGCCTGTATCTTTGTCATATCTTCTCCGCCTCCGGCCAGCAACAGGACTGCGTCCGGCTCTTTTTTTGGTAGCGCGGCAAAGATGTCGAGCAGAAACGGGTGGTTCTTCTGCGGATTGAATCGGCCAACATGGCCGACAATTAGCTCATTTTCGAGACCAAGCTTTTGCCGCATCTCTATGCGTTTTTCCGGATCATAAGAGTAGGCGGCTACGTCAATAGCATTATTGATGATCTGATACGGTGCTCCGCTGAACATCCAATCGCCCGCATCCTTCCCGCAAGCGAAAAGATTTGTAGCATACTGCGGAATACTGCGACGATACCAAAGCTTAATCGGATATTTCAAATTTCTGTCCTGATTTGCATTATGACTGTGCGCGATCCGAACCGGGACATTATGCTGCGCGGCGACCTTCAGAATCACAGAACTCAGGCAGTCTTGATGGGCATGAACAATTTGGTGCTCCGAGTGTTCATCAAAGAAGCGATTCAGCGCCCCTAAGTAGTTTTTGCTCCAAGGCACCAGTCGAGGTAAGCGATAGATTCTTCCACCAAGAGATTCGATTTCATCATCAAAAGCCGCTCTTTCTTGCCTATGAACAAGGAAGTCAAACTGAACCTTATCACGGTCAATATGGCGGTAGTAGTTCATAATCATGGCTTCCAGACCGCCACGCTCCATGTGGGTGACAACTTGTAAAACGCGCAATTATACCTCACCTCGGCATTGCCAGATATTCGCTAATTGTATAGCGGTGGAAATTGTCGTCGAACGGAAGATTGATGGCATGTGCATAATAGAAATAAGCAACATAGCAGATGATCATTGCAGCTTTAATAACCTTGCGATCCCTACCTTGGATTTTGCTGACCATCCACGGAAGCGATAGTATTTGGAAAATCAGAAAATAGTTTGCTAATCGACCAAAATAATTTGCCGTGCCGAACAGTCCCACAAACATGATTGCTCCGTTAAGCATAGCCATGTTCACAAACAGATTCTGTTCTCTTGAACTGTCCGCGAACAACTGCTTCCGGTAAACAAATGACAACGCAAGCGGCACATTGCAGACCAAAACTCGGAAAATATTAATGCCTGCTTGGCTAAATTCTTCGACAGTATATTCCTGGCCTATCATTGTCGTAATATTGATGATTGTCCCCATTAGAGGCTGCAAAGCCAAACCAGCAACAATAAATAATGCGATGAAGAAGTAAGTCTTCTTTGTCCACGGTTTATAGGTAAATATCGGAACAAATAAAAACATCAATGCGTATGGGTGAAGCGTTGCAGCTAACAGGACACAGAGAACATATCGAATAGACTTTTTTTCCAAGAAGAAATGGACGGCCAAAAGGCAGATAGCGACGGCTGCCGTCTGCTTGATAGCAGCACACATAAACGAAAATGCACCGGTCGTAAATAGCAGAAAAATTGCCAGAGGAAAGTTTTCTGAGTGCTTATATAAAAAGAACAAGTGCAGTCCGACAACAATTACGGCCCAGAACATCAGGAAATCCTGTGATATGATTCCTTCCGTTTTCAGCCACGCATTGATAATGTCAAAGCCAAAATTTGAGCCCAAATTGAGGATGACCTCTTTCCAATGTGCTGGAAATGCACTCATCGCCTCATATGCATAGCGGTATGTTTCCGTATCATTGTACCATTTACGCAGGCCAACAAACCCTGTCAGCAGGATAAAAATCGCAATAGAAAACAGCAACTGCCTATGCATTTTTTGCCTGTTCAATGGTCGAACAGCGACATGATCCGCGCACCACGCCAAGGCGATTGTTATGAGCATGAGGGTAACTAAATCGCGCATGTCAAATCTCCAAGTGTTTGATGGTTTCCGCCACAACGGCGGTTTTGCTGAACCTTTGCTCCATTCGCTCCCGGCCGCGGCGGCCCAGTTCACCCCGCCAGCTCTCCGGCAGCTCCACGAATCGCCGCATCGCTTCATACAGCGCGTCCGCGTCTTTTGCCGGGCACAGATATCCGCTGACACCGTCCTCCACCGCCTCGCGGCAACCGGGGATATCGCTGGTAATGAGCGGTCTTCCGGAGGCGGCAGCCTCCAGCAGCACATTGGACATGCCCTCATGATACGACGGCAGCACCACGCAGCTCGCCATAGCATAAAAGCGCTTTATGTCCGACTGATAGCCGTGATACTTGACCACGCCAGCCTGCTCAAGCTCGTCCATAAGGGGCTTGTAGCCTTCCTCAAATGAGCCGACGATATGGAACTCCACACCGTCGCCATATTCCTGCTTCATCCGCTTTGCGGCGGCAAACAGCTCGTCCACACCCTTTTCGTGCATGACGCGACCCACAAAGAGAAAGCGCACCGCCCCCTCCTGTGGGTAGGACTGATAAGGATAATCTTCTAAATTGACGCCTGCACCGCTCAGCACCACGTCGCGCCCCTTCGGCACAACGCCGGTGGCAGTGAGGGTGTCCCGATTCCCGGCATTCTCAAAAAAAACGACCCTCGCACCCTTCAACGCCGGTTTGTAGAGCGCCAGCACAAACTTCTTGAGCCAGCCGCCGTTTTCGATGGCGCTGCCAAGTCCCGTGATGTTCACAGCATAGGGGATGTGCGCCATCCGGCAGGCAAGGCCGCCGTAGATGTTGGGCTTGATGGTATAGGTCAGAACAAGGTCGGGCTTGACTTCTTTCAGAATCGCCTGATATTGGTGAAAGAGCTTGCTGTCATGAAGCGGATTCATGCCCCGCCGGTCGATGGGAAGTTCAATCACGCGGTCAGCCAAATGCAGAAGCTCGTCCCAACGGTCATTGTGCGGAACGGCAACTGTGACGCTGGCATACTTTTTCAGTTCTGAGATCAAGTCCTTGCGGAAATCGTAAAGGCCGCCGCTGTGATTAGCCAGTATTGCAATTCGCTTTTTCATCGTCCCTCATCCAACGCAAGTGTTTTAAGCTCGTTGTACTTCATCATAACAACATCGCCTCTATATTCCCCCACGGAGGGGACATTTTGCCGCCCGCTCAGGTTATTCACGATCATCTGCGGCGTTTTTACGCCACATTCATAGGCGTGCGGATAACCTCCTCCAAAGCGCGGATTGACCTCGGAAATATAATACGCATCCCCGATTTTGAAGATATCCATATCGATCTGCGCACGATACCCGCTCTCTTCAACGAAACGTGAAATCAGCGCAAACAGCGTTTCATCCTTAAAGGAGATCGCCTTATCCGTCTCTCCGGCCCGCATCACCAATTTGTTCTTCGTAAAGGCGGCAACAACATGGCCGGAAAGCATATCCGTGTAAACATCCGCGCCGATTTCCTGCCCGTTCAGGAACTCCTGAATGATCATGTCCGGCTGGTGCTGAAAGAGGAATGCTGCCGTTTCCATATCCTCCGCCTTGGAGATATGCAGACTTGCACTGCCAAAGCGCGGCTTCACAAAAACCGGGAACGTCACCTCACCATCAGCCAGCGCCTGCTGAAATGCCGAAAACTGCACATAGGTTTTCGCGCAGCGGTAGCCGTGCTCCGTCAGCCAGTTATACATCGCCCATTTGTCCAGTGCCATCTCGCACAGCTCATAGGACGAACCAATGACCGTCGTACCAACGGCTTCAAAATCCTTCTTGTACTGCGCCAGAAGCGACAGTTCCGGATCAATCAATGACAAAACGCCATCGATACGTTCATTTTTGCAAATCGTTATGATCTCATCAATATAACCGGGTTCGGTCATTCGAGGAACGATATAATACGAGTCCGCATCATAAAGTGCAGGCGCGTATTGGCTGCAATCCGTTGCGATTACTTTCCCCTGAGCGCCAACAGCATCTTTAAAGTACTGAACGACCTTGTTTCTCGTTCCACAGCTCAAAATCAAAATACGCATAATAATCACTCCGCTTTTTCGCAAACACAGCTTCTGATCTTCGCAAGATTTCCTTCTCCACTTTGGGTGTTGACCTGCACACCCGACCTGTTCAGCACCTTACTAACGGTACGAAACAGAATTTTGATATCCTCGCAGAAGCCTATGTGCTGCACATACTCCAAATCATATGCGAACTTCTGTTCCCATGTCAGCGTGTTTCTTCCGTTTATCTGAGCAAGACCAGTTAATCCAGGACGTACATCATGCCGATGGCGCTCATTTTCCGTGTAATATGGCAAGTATTCGACCAGCAGCGGTCTTGGCCCCACGATGCTCATCTTGCCGCGGAAGATATCCCACAGCTCCGGCAGCTCGTCGATGCTCAGAGAGCGCAGCTTCTTTCCAAAGCCCGTCAGCCGTTCCTTGTCCGGCAGCAGGTTGCCGGTTTCGTCCCGCGCGTCGCTCATGCTGCGGAACTTATGGAGTTTAAAAATCTTTTCGTCTTTCCCCGGACGCTCCTGACAGAAGATCACAGGGCTTCCGAGCTTCACGCGCACAAAAATCGCCGTCACCAGCAGCAGCGGCGACAGGACGATCAGCGCACACCCGGACAGTACAACGTCCAGCAGGCGCTTGATGTATTTTTCATAAAACCCCGCCTTGTGCCGCATCAGAACATCCCCCGAATGACATCGCACACGCGGTCCACATCGTCCATGCTCATCTTCGTATCGCTGGGCAGGCATACGCCGCGCGCAAAGAGATCGTCGCCCACCGGCGCATCGCTGACGCTGACAAAGGGGCAGCCCGCGAAGACCGGCTGCAAATGCATGGGCTTCCAGAGGTAGCGCCCCTCGATGCCAGCCTCGTTCAGCTTTGCCAGCATCTCACCGGGCGTCACGCCGCAGCCCTCGTTCAGCAGGGCAACGGACAGCCAGCGGTTTGATTCCGCGCAGGGGAGCTCTGGCTGCATGGTGAGCGGCAGGTCTTTCAGGTTTTCGCAGTAGCGTGTAAAGATAGCCCGCTTCTGCTCCACGCGCAGCGGCAGCACCTTCATCTGCCCGCGCCCAATGCCCGCGCAGATGTTGCTCATGCGGTAGTTGTAGCCGATTTCCTCGTGCTGGTACCACGGCGCGTTCTCGCGGGCCTGCGTTGCCAGCTTCAGGGCATGCTTGGCTTCCTCTTCCGTCCGGCACAGCAGCATCCCGCCGCCGGAGGTGGTGATGATCTTGTTGCCGTTGAAGGAAAGCGCGCCAAAGTCGCCAAAGGTGCCGCACTTCCGCCCGTTGTATGTGGAACCCAGTGCCTCGGCTGCGTCCTCGATCAAGGGAACGTCATGCTCACGGCAGATGGCGGTGATCTCGTCCAGCTTCGCGGGGTTGCCGTAGAGGTGGACAACGACCACGGCCTTGGGCATACCGTGCAGTGCAAAGGCGCGGCGCAGGGCGGCGGGGTCCATGTTCCACGTCTCCCGCTCGGAGTCGATGAACACAGGCTTCGCGCCGCAGTAGGCCACGGGATTGGCGGAAGCGGAGAAGGTCAGGCTCTGGCAAAAGACCGTGTCCCCCGCCTTCACGCCCGCGAGGAGCATGGCGAGGTGCAGCGCCGCCGTACCGACAGAGAGGGCGACGGGATAGCCCTCGCCCATAAATTCGCCCATGGCCTTTTCAAATTCGTTGACGTTCTCGCCCAGCGGCGCGATCCAGTTTTTCTGAAATGCGTCATGAATATATTCCAGTTCATAGCCCTCGTCCGACATGTGCGGGCTGGCCAGCAAAAGTCGTTTATCCATGTTCTTCTCCTATGTTTTCGTCCACCGGATGTCAAAATTTGCTTCGGTCGGGCGTATTCGCTGCGTTTAAAAGTGCGACAAATCTGCGCCATTCCTTTTTGCCGCTGTGACGTGCAGAAATGCGCAAGTTCATCGATCCATGTATATTGCCGTCTCCCACCCGAAAAACGTTGGGATTACACCATTTTTATTCCTGAATTATACTACATATGGATATAAAACGCAATGCCTGACACGCGCGAAAAAGCGGAGCGGTTTTCCTTGTCAGATCATTTTCCGGTTGCACATTCTCAATTCGCATGATACAATGTTATTCAATAAGTAAAACATAAAGACTATTACAAGTGGCAACATGGTAAAAAAGTATGACTTGCGCAGAACGGGGGGATCAGATGAAAGCACCGGACAATCACGCGCTCCAGCTTTTTGAGGATCAGAAGATCCGTGTGGCATGGGATGTGGAACGGGAGGAATGGTACTTCTCCGTCGTGGATGTGGTCGGCGTTCTGACTGGCAGCTCCGACTATAACACCGGACGAAAATACTGGAACAAGCTGAAACAGCGTCTGAAAGAAGGAGGCAGTGAACTGGTGACAAACTGTCACCTGTTGAAATGTGGCGCAATTGCCGGAACGGACAGAGAACACAGAGGAGAACGCAAATGGGAAATGAGTCCAAAAACAGCTACCGAGAAATTCTCGGAAACTGCCGTCCACGGGCGGCATACATCTCCGACTTCGACCGGCAGATGGTAAAATACTTAAAGGGCGGTGAGCCGACATGATTGAACGCTTTGATATTGCGGGCTATGCCCGTATTTCCGTGGATGATGAGCAGGATCAAAAGAACATCTCCATCGAGAACCAGAAGGCCATCATCGAGGACTATGTAAAGACCCACTTCCCCGGCAGCACGCTGACGTTTTTTGAAGACCGCGACCGCTCCGGCTACACCTTTGAGCAGCGCGAGGGCTATCAGGAGCTGCGCCGGGGGCTGATGCGCCACAAGTACGACATCCTCATCATCAAGGACTTTTCCCGCTTCTCCCGCCGCAATTCGCGCGGACTCGTGGAGCTGGAAGACCTGCGCGACGCGGGCGTGCGCATCATCTCCATCGGCGACGGCGTGGACTTCCCCAATGACGATGACTGGCTGAAGATCCAGTTCCAGTTTCTTGTGAACGAAATGCCCGTCACGGACACCTCCCGCAAGGTGCGCAGCGTTGTGAAGCGGCGGCAGAACGACGGCGAGTGGATCTGCGCCGCGCCCTACGGCTATCTCGTCACCGAGGACAAGCAGTTTGAGATCATCCCCACCGAGGCCGAGACCGTCCGCAGGATTTTCGACCTCTACAGCAACGCCGGCTGGGGCTACAAGAAAATCGCCAACTATCTCACCGATCAGGGCGTTCCCACGCCGCGCATGTCCGAGCGGATGCGTAAGGAGGCGGCGGGCAAGAAAACGAAGCGGGAGGCCAAGAACGCGTGGGCCATCGCCACGGTGCAGGGGATTCTCGACAACGATTTTTATATCGGCACGCTCCGTCAGGGCAAGTACACCCGCGCCAAAATCAACGGCAAGGATGTAAGGCGCAACGACGACGAGCACATCGTCATCGAGAATCACCATCAGGCCGTCATCGACTACCGCACCTTCGCCATCACCCGCACGCTGCGGGAAAAGCGCAGCCGCAGCAACTATCGCGGCGTCAAGATCAACGACAATGTGTACTCCGGCTTTTTGCAGTGCGGCGAGTGCGGCAGTCCACTGTTCGCCATGAGCCGCAGCGACTTGGCCCCGGCCTACACCTGCGGGACGTATCACCGGCGCGGACTCAAGGGCTGCACCAGCCACCACATCCGCGTTGACCGGCTGGACGAGCTGCTGAAAAGCTATGTGCGCAAGCTGGCGGACAGCTCTGCCGCCATGCTTGAGCAGCTCAACGAGGAATTAAAGCGCGAGACCGAGCAGGTGGCGGAAACGGAACAGTCTGCCGACAATCTGGCGGCGGTGCTGGCTGATCTCACCGAAGAATTGAAGGTCACGAAGCGTCAGCGCATCCGGGAGATTATGAAAAAGCCGGAGCAGGAAGCCTCCATCGAGGCGCTGTACGACGAGATGGAAGCAGACCTTCAAAAGAAGATCGACGGCATCCACCACCAGATCGACCTGCTGAGCGACAAGCGCAACACCATCATTCAGGTGAACCGCGTGGCCAAGACCGCCATTGACGTGTTCCGCGACATTCTGGAAAAGGACAAGCTGGAGCGGAACGACCTGGAGCTGCTAATTGACAAGATTCTCGTCTATGAAGATCACCTGGAAATTAAGCTCAAAGCCGACATCGACACGCTGCTGCGCTGTGGAACCCTCTCCGCGGAAACGGAGGAAGCCGCAAATTTTAGTGAAGGCACGGAAAATATCGAATTACAATCTGTAGGGGCGGATGCCCACATCCGACCGCGGGTCGATGAGGGCATCGACCCCTACGAAACAGAACTCGTCCAAAGCGCTAAAAACCGCGAGGACAAGGTTTTCCGTGTCCATGTTATCAGTAACGGCGACCCGTTGGAGATTTACACGACGCGTGACGGGGAGGTCATTTTTAAGAAGTATTCCCTCATCAGCGGGCTGGAGGACTTTGCGGCGCAGTTCTGCGACACGCTCAGCCGCAGCACGGACTTTACCGTAGCCGTCACCGACCGGGATGCGGTGGTGGCCGTCGCGGGGAGCGGCAAGCGCGAGCTGATGGGAAAGCCCCTCTCGGCGGAGACGTCGGAGCTGATGGAGGGGCGGAGCATCTATCAGTACGCGGGCGGGGCGCAGCAGGTCATGCTCTCCGACGCGAACGGCAAGTTCGCGGTGTCCGTGGCGGCGCCGATCCTCAGCGGGGGAGACGTGCTGGGGCTGGTGGTGTTCCTCTCCGCGCAGCGGCAGGTGCCAGGCGAGACGGAATACAAGCTCGCCCAGACCGTGGCGGCGTTTCTGGGCAAGCACATGGAGGGGTGAAGTCGTCGTCCTCAAAGGCGTTGCCTTTGTGAGGTGGCAAAGCCTCGCAGAGTTCGAGGCTCGGAAGCCGCGAAAAAGCTCCAATCCGTTTTTTGCGGCGTGTACGTCGCAAAAAACAC
>ERZ772900.592-NODE-592-length-38190-cov-12.609597_pt1 | contig 38190 bp, 37 predicted proteins | sample MGYA00512124_ERZ772900 | MGnify/ENA primary metagenome ERZ772900 (study PRJEB29015, sample SAMEA2737716) | human gut metagenome | biome: human gut; feature: human-associated habitat; material: faeces | place: China | collected 2012 ... | reverse complement strand
TGTATCATAGAAGAACCTTCTAAACATTATTTTACAGAAAAAGTCTCACATACCCCTGTCCGCCTAAGTTCAATTCCTATTTCTTCCCACGGAATAAACCGTGTCTCTTGCTATTAACATCCAATTCACAATATCAAAAAAACATCCCAGCACGCTTTCACAAATATCCCTTCTTTCCGCAGACATATCATCCCATTTCTGCAATTGCATAATCGCCGCTTTCGCTTTCGTATACGCCTCCACTGCATCTTGGTTCTTGTATGATATTATTAGATTGTTTTCATAGATATCCTAATCACCATTCCGCAATTCGAAAAATCCTCCTCCTACAACAAGCTTTTGTTTTATTCTATTTTTTTCTAAAAACTCCATCCCCATAACCATATCCATCTAAAGTGTGCTCCATACTCATGCTTTTTGCTAATGCATCTGCACTAATATAAAGCTGATTATCTATACACAAAAAGGCTGGAAATACCTCATCCTCAATCAATTTCCCATCTTGTGTATAAAGCTGTAAATCAGTTCTATTTGCAAAAACAGGTACAAAATTACGCACCGTATTTGCATTTTTCAACTCAATACTGACTTTTTAAAATAGACCACCCCGATAAATCGAATCTACCTGTCTTTTGGTATGAAACACCCAATTCCTCTACATATATCTTTTCTGTCGAAATGACATCCTCTTCACCTCCATCCCAAATGGAAGCAACTCTCTGTTCATCATTATATTCTACTTTTCCAAAATGTTTTCCCAGTGCAGAAAATAAAACTAACGTCCGCCCATTTACATTAATTGCCGTCGGCAAGTCATTGCTTTTTGTTTGAATCGTATCATCGAACATCGTTTTAATATCCGTTTTATATACATCAAACTCTTTTTTCCCCACAACTCGTCTCTGCGTCAACTTTTCTATTTCCTTTTTATCGAAAGATTTCATAGATTTTTCTTCTGGCTTTGTAATCTTTACTGTACGTGCATCTGAGTACTTGACAATGTAAATATAGCCAATAATAATGTGCAAAACATTTTTTTCATAAACACCTCTCTATTCACTTTTCATTTAGACATAAAACTAAATTTATTTATATGTTCTACTTCAGTTTATTTTAACCTAAGGTAAGAGCAGCCTTTCCACCAACAGAAGTAAATCTTAGCCATAAAGCAACATATTTTCAAACAAATCCTCATATGTTTCCTCTAATTTTCCAATTGTTTCAATATAAGAGCCGCTTCCCGTGCCGCTTTCTCCCAGCTTATAATAAATCTCTCCCGTTGCTTTATCCACAAGGAACAGACGCACACCTTTGATAACCCAAAAGCTTGCGGTTTCATCCACGCATTGCAGATTCTGAAATTCTGTCTGCATTTCGCCCACATACGGTGTTAGCTTCTGATAGCTCTCGCTTTTCCGGAACATCGGATAATAAATCTGCAATTTTTCCTTTACATTCTGCACTGCTGCTTCCTTTGTGATTTTCTGCGCGCGGTTATCCAGATTGATGCAGGGATTCCCCATCGGCATCACTTCCTGCATACCATAGGTTACAGTCGCACCAAGCTGTGTCGCAAAAGCGCGCACCGGAACATAAATCTCGTTTTCCACGCAGATTGTCTTGCCGGAAAGTGCCGTATCCTTCACTTCTTCCCTTTGCAGACCCAGTGCATCGCACAACGCCCCAAGCTCCATGAAGGCACGTCCGTTTTCAATGATGATATGCTCTGCAGACAGACCGCCATTGATGATGAGAAATGTATGCTTTTCTCCATCCGTCAGCACAGTCTCCTGCCCGGAATCCGCCGTAAATCTATATTTCCATTCTCCCTTGTCAAAATCACTGTTTTCCGTATCCACGCTGTTCCGATAGCAGGGTGTATGCACTTCCGCCGCCCATGCCTGCCCACAGAAAAGCTGTGAAAACAGAAGTCCGCAAGCCAACATCCTTCTTAAATTCTTCATCGAAAAAACCCCTTCCCTTCAATTAGACACAAATCCGTTTTTTCTTTAATTATAAAGCAGAAAGCACAAAAAGGAAATATGTAAATAAAAATTGAAAAATACGCACGACATTCCTGCCATGCGTATCTCTCAGAATTTATGCTGCCATATTTTCCATGAAAATGCCGTAGCCCTTTGTCGGGTCTGCCAAAGTCACATGCGTCACTGCTCCCACAAGCTTTCCATCCTGCAAAATCGGCGAACCGCTCATGCCCTGTACAATACCGCCTGTCAGCGCAAGCAGCCGTTCATCCATAATGCGGATATTCATATCCTTATGCTGCCTTCCGCCATTCTTCTCCAGACTTTCGATTTCTATGGCATACGCCTGCACGTCCTTGCCCTCCAAATCGGAAAGCAGCACAGCCGCGCCCTTTTTTACCTCTGCCTTTGTGGCAACAGGATAGCTTTCACCTGCAAAAACGCCTGCCGCCGCCTTGCCATAAATACCCGTTTCCGTATTTTTCTCGATTACGGCAAGCTTCTCTTGCATCTCTACCTGCCCAATCAATTCACCGGCAGCACCCTTTTCCCCCTTCACAATTTCCGTCAGGGTGGTATCTACCACAGAGCCGCCATGAATCACCATCAGTTCATCCGTATCCACATCATACACACCATGTCCCAATGCGCCGAAGGTACCGTTTTCCGCGTCATAATACGTCACTGTGCCGATGCCTTGGATACTGTCCCGAATCCATGCGCCAATCTGATAGGTCTGCGCGGTATTGCTTAGAACCGGTGTAATCTTCACCTCCTTCTGCCTGCCGTTTCGCTCCAGACGCAGACAAATCGGTTTCCCCTCGCTCTGCTGAATGGTTTTCATAAATGCTTCCTTATTCTCCTGCTTCTCGCCGTTTGCCTGCAAAATGCGGTCTCCGGCTTTCAGAAGTCCCTTGCTGGGTTCATGGCTTTCGTTATCCGCTCCGACTACGCTGCCTGTTTCCAAAACCAGAAGCCCTTCTGTATCCATCGTTACGCCCACCGTTCTGCCGACAGGAATCAGCTTCCGCCGCTCCAACGCCTGTGCAGACTGTGGTACGCCTAACAGAATCGGAATGAAAACCGCAAAAAAAGGCAATACTGATAAAAAAATTTTTCTTATTTTCTGCTGCATCTTCTCCTCTCCCAACCATATTTTTTGGAACAATTTTTTGCTCCAACCTTACTTTCTCCGAAACCCAAAAGCGATATACCGCCCAAAAGCACCAGAAACATACAGGAGGCGACAATACTGCCGAAATCGTTGATTGGGAAATTTTTTAATTTTCAACGAAAAACCCGACGTTGCATCATACGAATTCTGCTCCGACAGGAGTTCCTTTTCTGCGCCTTCCGCCCCTAAAACCATTGTCTTAACATTCTTTGCAGCATAGTATTGATATTTGCTTTTTCAACAGCCTCTGCCGTAATCAAATCCGTCCTGCCGACCTCCTTCCCATGCAGCAAATAAATCAGTTCACCGACCTTCTCCCCTGCCGCAACCGGCGCATCCATGGCAGGCAAAAGCTCCGCTTTCGTTTCCCATTCACCGCCGATATCCTTTTTCAGAAGAATGGAAATCTCCTCCTGCACCACAGCCGAAACGCTGGCCTTCATGCCCTTTGTCACAGGAATACGCCCCATTTCCTTCCCTGCGGGCAGTCCCTTTTCCGCGCTGTAATTGGCAAAGCCGTAATCCAGAAGCTTCATGGTTTCCTGAAAGCGCAGCTTGAAATCCGGCGCAGCCATCACAACGCCAATCAGGTGCAGTCCGTTGCGCTCCGCCGTCCCGGAAAGACAATAAAGCGCCTTGCCCGTAGAGCCTGTTTTCAGCCCCGTTGCACCCTCATACCATTTGATCAGCTTATTCGTATTCGTTAAGCCAAATTCAGACTCCCCCTTGCGCGTTTTATGTATGATGGTATCCTGCCATGTGGTCGTATATTTCTGCACCTCCGGGAATTTCGTCATCAGCTCCCGACTCATCAGCGCAATATCATACGCACTGGTTTCGTGTCCGTCCACATCCAGTCCGCAGGCATTGACAAAATGCGTTTCCTGCATCCCCAATTCCTCTGCCTTCCTGTTCATCCGCTCCACAAAGGCCTCCTCACTACCTGCCACAAACTCCGCCATGGCAACTGCCGCATCATTCGCAGATGCAATTGCGATACATTTCGTCAGCTCTGCGGCTGTCTGCGTTTCGCCCGGCTCCAGAAAAACCTGCGAGCCACCCATACTCGCCGCATGCTCGCTCACCTGCACCGTTTCCTCCCATCCAAACTGTCCTGCCGCCTCCGCTTCGTAAATCAACAGCAATGTCATCACCTTTGTCACGCTGGCAGGCGGCATTGCCTCGTGACTGTTTTTTTCATACAAAACCGTTCCCGTGCCTGCGTCCATCAGCACCGCACTTTTACTTTTCAGCTGCAATGCATCCGTTTCCGCCGCAAAAGCAGACAGGCTGAACCCAAGCGATAGCACAGACATCAGCAGTATCGTCAATACTCCCTTCCAATTCTTCATCCGCCCATTCCTCCCAGATATTCTTATGGATACTCTATGCTTTTCCCCTCTGAAGTATGCAGACGGCGAAATTCTTAAGAGTTTTTTAAATTTGACTGATTTTTACAAAAGTCTGTAATTTTGTTGTATACTGTTGCTATAGCAGAAAAAAATTTGTTATAATCTTACTATTGATGAAAAGAAAAGGAGGGTATTCTCTATGAAAAAGACAAAACATACTGTAGCCTTGGCTCTGGCGGCAATGCTGGCATGTCAACCGCTTTCTGTTTATGCGGCAACCTTTGCCGATATGAATCAGGCTCCTTGGGCGGGTGCCGAAGCATCTATCAATAAGGCGGCAAGCCTGGGTCTGGTTGTTGGGGAAACCAGAAACGGCAAAACCTATTTCCGCCCCAGAGATTCTGTTTCTCTGTCCGAATCCTGCCAGCTGGCGTATAAGCTGCTGATGCAGACAGGCAAGGCAAAGGCGGATGACAGCGTAACCCAGAAATGGACTCCCATTATGAATGCTTACGGCATCCAGAGCTGGGCATATCCTGCCGTTTCCTACTGCTTGGAAAACGGGATTCTGGCTACCTCTAACCTGAGCGGCTTCATGAAAAACGGTTCTAATCTGCCTGCCACAAGAGAACAGGCAGCAACCATCCTTGGGCGCGCCTTAACAAAGGGGGTTTCTTCCTACACAGCAAATGAAACCACAACCACCTTCAAGGACAACAGCAGCATTTCCACAGAAGCAAAGCCCTATGTTGCCCTGCTGAAAAGGGTAGGCGTAGTCAATGGGGACGATTCCAATAAATTCAACCCCAAGCAGACACTGAACCGCACAGAAACCGCAGTTCTGGTCACAAATCTGTACGGTGTACTGGAAAAGGCAACCACACCTACCACACCCACAACTCCGACAACACCCACCAACCCGACCACCTCCACACAGAAGGGTACGGTTGCGACCATGACAAATTTCTATGTCAATCTGAAGGACAGCGCAGCCTACTACATGCTGGCCTCCGGCGGCACAACCATCACACTGAACGGTTCTTCTGCCACCATGAGCGATGTCGTAAAGCTATATAAGGCAGGCACCTCCATTGATGTTACCCTGACGCTCGACAGCAACCTGCACATCACCAAGCTGGAGGCAACCTATAAGGAAACCAAGAAAACCAAAGGCAGCCTGACAAAGGTGAGATATAATAAAACGGATAAAGAAGGCTCTATCACGATTGATAAGGACAGCACCTACTCCTTTACCGATAAGGACGATGTAGATATCCGTATCGACAAAAAGAGCTATATCCTGAAGGAATTGTACGACCTATTCACAAAGGCAGAGGATGACAAAACAACCATTGAGGTTGAGGTTACCCTTGACAACAAGGGAAATCTGACAAAAATCACAGGCAGCACAAAGGAAAGCAGCAGCAGTGATTCCATAAAGGGCAAGGTTTCCAAGGTGAATTATGATAAGTCCGACAAAACAGGCTATATTCAGCTGAAAAATAAAACCACAAAATATTACATCGATGATACAGATGATGTTACCGTAAAGATTGACAACAAAACAAAAGACTACAAAGATCTGTATAATCTGTACGATGATGGGGATAGCACCATTACCGTTACACTGACACTGAATAAAAAGGATTACGTTACTAAAATTACAGCAACCACCTCCGACAGTGACAGCAAGGATGATGCGGACGGCAATGTTGCAGGCGTTACCTATAAGGAAAGCAAGGACACCGGTACGGTAAAAATCGGCAGCAAGACCTATGATATTGATGATGTAGATGATGTCGATATCTCCATCACCGACGGCTCCGATAAGATTAAAACATGGGAAGATTTCTATAATGCCTATAGGGACAAAAAGACCATGAATGCTTCCGCTACCGTTAAAAATGATGAGGTTACAAAAATCACAGGTAAGGTAACACAGGCAAAGGGGGAGCTTTCCAAGCTTGGCAAGAACTACATCAAAATTGAAGGCAAATACAGCAATAATACCTTCAGCTATGATTTTGATGAGGATGATACAGATAACATCAAGGTAAGCATCACCAATGCTTCCGGCGTAAAAACACTTACGAAGCTGATTGACTGGCTGGAATCCGGTGACAAGCTCGACCTTGTTCTCACACTGGATAAAAACGGAAATATCACAAAAATTTTCGGCGAATATAAATAATTTCGCCAAAACGTACTGACCATAAAGGGCAACACCTGCATGAAAAGGCGTTCAGACAAAAATCATAAAAGCAAAGGGATTTTCCTTTTTATGAGTCTGCGCTTTTGCGCAGACTCATTTTTTATAGGAGTATTATATGAAAAAAATACATTCGGCATTTGCGCCGTTTCTCGGCATCCTTATCCTGCTTGCGGTTTGGTTTCTGCTTTGCCGCGCAGAGGTTTTTAGTCCCTACCTTCTGCCGACACCACAAAAGGTGTTCGACAGCTTTCTGCGCATGCTTTTCTCCGGAGAATTGCTTCGGGATGTGTTGATTTCCTTTATCCGTATTCTGAAGGGCTTCGGCATCGCTTTTCTGCTTGCGTTTCTGCTGGGGATGTTCCGTGCGCTCCTGCCTGCCGCAGAAAAATATTATAACGCAATCGTGCAGTTTTTGCGCAATGTACCGCCGCTGAGTCTGATTCCGCTTCTGATTCTCTGGTGCGGCATCGGGGAAACCACAAAAACCGTTATTATCGTGCTGGCCTCCTTCTTCCCGATGTATCTGAACATCGTAAAAGGCTTTACGGGCTGTGACCAAAGGCTATTGGAGGTTGGGGATGCCTTCGGCTACACAAAATTTGAAAAATTCCGCTATATCCTCCTGCCCTACGCCTCCGCCGATATTCTCGTTGGGATGCGCATCGGCATGGGCTATAGCTGGCGTGCCATCATTGCGGCAGAAATGATTGCAGCCTCCAGCGGTATCGGGCATTTGATTCTGTTCGCGCAGCAGCTGAGCCGCACCGATAAGGTGATTGTCGGCATTTTTGTGGTTGGGCTTGTCGGTCTGGCAACCGATAAATGCTTCGGCTTTTTGCTGAAAAAATTATTTAAGGGGAATGGTGAAAATGGCTGGAATTGAATTAAAGCATATACAGAAGGCATACACCGTAGACGGGCGGACGCTCCCCGTTTTAAAGGATATCTGCTTGCAGATTCCCGAAAACAGCATCACCGTCCTTCTTGGGAAAAGCGGCTGCGGCAAAACCACTCTGCTTCGCTTAGTGGGGGATTTGGAGGAGCCAAACGGCGGAGAAATTCACTTTGCGGTCACGCATAAAACCGCCTTTGTGTTTCAGGAGCCGCGGCTCATGCCTTGGCTGACTGTGTGGGATAATACTATTTTCGGACTGAAAAAGCAATCCTATGATACAGGAGAAATCCAAGCCCTGCTGGAAACGGTTGGTCTGGATGGCTTTCAGAAGGCCTATCCCCATCAGCTTTCAGGCGGAATGCAGCAAAGAACCGCTATCGCGCGTGCTTTGGCGTATGCGCCCTCCTTCCTTCTGATGGATGAGCCCTTTGCCGCATTGGATCATTTCACGCGCACGCAGCTGCAGAAGGAACTGATTCGCCTGCAAAAAAGCCAAAATACAGGGATTCTATTCGTCACCCACAGCATTGATGAGGCCCTGCTTCTGGGGCATAAAATTGCCTTTATTGAGGATGGATGCATCCAAAAGGAATTCCTTTTGGATACGGATTGCGAAAATCGCGATTTATTATCCAAGGAACTGATTGAACTGAAACGGGAAATTCTCGCACAGCTTCATTTATAAAAAAACTGTCTTTCGGCAGTTAAAATAAGCATTTTATCATTTAAAAATTTAGGAGGTATTACAAATGAAAAAAAGATTGATTGGCATGGCAATGGCAGCCGTTCTGGCTATGACGGCGCTGACAGGCTGCGGCACCACAGAGGATACATCCTCTCTCGATTCGCTGACCTTCACCCATGTCACCTCTCCCCTGAACCTGCCCTCTATCGTGGAAAAGGAGGAAGGTATTTTCACAAAAGCCTTTGCGGATGACGGCATCGAGGTGAAATATGCAGAAATCACCTCCGGCGCAGACCAGACACAGGCACTGGCAGCCGGAGATGTACAGGTGCTGTATGCCGTTGGCGCAACCTCTGTCATTCTTTCTGCCGCAAATGATGCAGATATCAAGGTGCTGAACATGTATAGCCGCTCTCCCAAGGCATTCTGCATGTATTCCAAGGATGAAAGCATCAGCTCCCCTGCGGATTTGCGCGGCAAAACCATTGCAGGCCCTGTCGGCACAAATCTGCATGAACTCTTGGCGGCATATCTTGCAACCGCGGATATGACAGTGGATGATGTAAACTTCGTGAATATGGGCATTCCCGAAGCAAAGGCAGGTCTGGAAGGCGGCAGTGTGGATGTGGCATTGCTGGCAGGTGCAGCCGCATATCAGACACAGCAGCAGGGCTATCACCTAATTACCGACGGCGAGGGCTTGATTAACGCCATCATTGCAGTAGCAGTCACAAATAAATTCTATGAAGCGCACCCCGAAATCATCGAAAAGCTGCAATCCGCACAGGCAGAAATCGCAGACTTTATGCAGAACCACGAGCAGGAAGCCTACGAAATGGCAGCAGCGGAGCTGGATTTGGATGTGGATGCCGTAAAGGAAATGGCGCAGTATTATGACTTCTCCACAGAGATTACTGCTGCGGATAAGGATGGCTTCCAGCGCACCGCTGATTTTATGTATCAGGCAGGCATGATTGAAAAAGAGCTGGATGTAAATACATTATTTTAACTAAAGCAAACTCAGGATTCCACTTGGGACAGAGCGAAGCAATGCGCCCTTGCTTCCCGATTCCTTCCGCAATAAAAAAAGCGTCCAAGCTTGGACGCTTTTTTGTTGCTCCTCCTTCAGATGAACAAGCCTTGCTTCATGCCCCAGAAATTCATTATAGCGGAAGGATTCCCTTCTGCCGTTTTCCATCTGACAGTAAAAATGGTGAGGATATAATTCCAGCACCACGCCATGACGAATTTCCCGTGTAATATATGTATAATCCTTCAAAAGAGAACGCTCCTCAACAATAATAGACTTTCCCTTTTCCAATCCATACTTACCTGCAAGCTCCTTCAGCCATGTATTTTTCCACATTCTTCTTTCCTTCATCTCATACCCCTTTCTCATTACGGTTTGCCCGTAATTATGATTTAAAAAAATAAGCTACTCCTTTGTCTGACACAATCATACTACGGTTTCACCGTATCTGTCAACGGTTTTTTCGTAATTTCCCCCAAATGTATTGCATTTCTACGATTTAACCGTATAATAAAAATAGGAAGGTGATTTTATGGACAACAGTAAAACCATACTGGCGAAAAATATCCGCTATCTCATGGAACAGAAGCAAAAAACAAGAACCGAGCTTTGCGAAGCACTTGGCGTAAAATATACCACCCTCAGCGACTGGGTAAACGGAAAAACCTATCCCCGCATTGATAAAATCGAGCGGATGGCGGCGTATTTCGGTGTGGAAAAATCTGCCCTTCTGGAGGACAGAAACCATCTGCCGCAGGATGCCATCCCCTATACCCCTCGCCCGACAAAGCCAATCCCCATTGTTGGCGTGGTCAACTGCGGCATGCCCCTTCTGGCAGAGGATAATATTGAGGGCTATATCGAAACACCCTTGGAGGATTTAAACAGCGGCGAGGAATATTTCTGGCTGCGTGCCAAGGGGGATAGTATGACAAATATCGGTATCCACGAAGGTGATTTTCTGCTCATCCGCAAACAAAGCAACGTGGACAGCGGTGATATCGCCGTCGTTTCCGTCAACGGGGACGATGCCACCCTCAAGCGCGTGATAAAAAAGGAAAATGCGATTGTTCTCCAGCCTGAAAACCCTGCGTATGAAATGAAAATCTTCGTCGGCAAGGAGATGGAGGAGGTTCATATCCGCGGACGGCTGATGAAGCTGGAAAAACGCTTTTAAATAAACTATCGGAAGTACAATAAAGGCAAAGCAATCGGAGGTGAAGCTGCATGACAGCACGCGAGGAGGTATTAGCCTATGCCCTATCTTTTGCGGATGTATACACAGAACGACCGTTTCGCGACCAAAACTGGCAGTTGGTACGCATCAAGGGAAGCAAAAAGACCTTTCTCTGGATTTACGACCGAGGGGGATATCTCAATCTGAATGTAAAGGTAGCGCCCGAATGGCGTGATTTCTGGCGGAACACCTATCCTGCCGTGGTTGCTGGCTATCATCAAAACAAAATGCACTGGAATACGATTATTCTGGACGGCACCATACCCACGCAGGATATCAAACGCATGATTGCCGAAAGCTACGATTTGATTGCGGATAGTCCCACTAAGCGCATCTACGAGGCGGTCAAAAAAATCCCCAAAGGCTGTGTCGCAACCTATGGGATGATTGCAGCGCTGGCAGGTGACCCGAATATGGCGCGCGCGGTCGGCAATGCCCTGCATAAAAACCCGGACCCTGCAAATATCCCCTGCTATCGTGTTGTCAATGCCAAAGGGGAGCTTTCCGGTTCCTTTGCCTTCGGCGGAGAGGCTGCACAGGAAAAGCTGTTGCAGGCGGATGGTATTGAGGTAGTCAACGGAAGGGTCGATTTGGAAAAATATCAATGGAAATTCAAATAGGACGCAAAAAGGGTGTGATAAAATTTATCACACCCTTAGCCTATAGGCAAAGTAATTTTTAGGCAGCGGAAGGGCTTGGGAAACAAATCCGTTTCCCAAATAGAATCCGCAGTCGGAATTCACTTCCGACGAGGAAAACAGCGAGTTTCGAGGCTTTTAAGCTGATGGAACTCGTCTGTTTATTCCTCTGTCTTAACAAGTCGAAATCCTGATTTCGACTTAATGTCTTATTCTTCATCCAGCTTCAGTACAGACATAAACGCCTTCTGCGGCACCTCTACGCTGCCAATCTGGCGCATACGCTTTTTCCCTTCCTTCTGCTTTTCGAGCAGCTTTTTCTTACGGGAAATATCACCGCCATAGCATTTTGCCAGAACATCCTTGCGCATTGCGCTGATGGTTTCTCTGGCGATAATCTTGCTGCCGATTGCTGCCTGAATCGGAATTTCAAACAGATGTCTGGGAATTTCCTTTTTCAGCTTTTCGCACATCTTTCTGCCACGCTCCGTTGCGGAATCCTTATGCACAATAAAGGACAGCGCATCCACAGGCTCCCTGTTTACCAGAATATCCAGCTTCACCAGCTCACTTTCCTGATAGCCCAGCAGGCTGTAATCAAAGGAGGCATAGCCGCGGCTTCTGGATTTCAGCACATCGAAGAAATCGTAAATAATTTCATTCAACGGCATGTGATAGGTCAGCATCACACGGGAGGAATCCAGATATTCCATACTGATGTATTCGCCACGCCGCTGCTGGCAAAGCTCCATAATCGGCCCGACATAATCCTTCGGGAGCATGATTTCCGCCTTCACAATCGGCTCCTCCATCTTCTCGATTCTGGCAGGATCGGGCATATTGCTCGGATTGGATAAATCAAAGCTTGTCCCATCCGTCAGATATACCTTATAAATAACACTGGGGGCAGTTGTTACCAAGTCCAGATTATATTCTCTTTCCAGTCTTTCCTGAATGATTTCCAAATGCAGCAGTCCAAGGAAGCCGCAGCGGAACCCAAAGCCTAACGCAACAGAGGTTTCCGGCTCAAAGAACAGCGCCGCATCATTCAGCTGCAGTTTCTCCAGTGCATCGCGCAAATCGGGATATTTTGCCCCATCCACAGGGAAAATACCGCAGTAAACCATCGGGTTTACCTTCTTATAGCCGGGCAGTGCCTCTGCGGTCGGGTTTTCCGCCAATGTAACCGTATCCCCCACGCGTGTATCGGATACCGTTTTAATGCTTGCCGTAAAATAGCCAACCATGCCGGCACTCAGCTCATCCACAGGCAGGAAACGCCCGGGGCCGAAAATGCCAACCTCAACAACATCAAATTCCTTCCCTGTTGCCATCATTTTGACTCTGCTGCCCTTACGAATCGAGCCGTCAAACACACGCATCAGCACGATAACGCCGCGGTACTGGTCATATACAGAGTCGAACACCAACGCCTTCAGCGGCGCATTGACATCCCCCGCGGGCGCTGGAATATCTGTAATAATGCGTTCCAGAACCTCCTCGATATTGATACCGTTTTTCGCAGAAATTTCAGGGGCATCCTCCGCAGGAATCCCGATGATATCCTCAATTTCCTGCTTTGCCCATTTCGGGTTTGCGCTGGGCAGGTCAATTTTATTGATAACCGGAAGAATTTCCAGATTATTATCCAACGCCAGATAAACATTTGCCAGTGTCTGCGCTTCAATGCCCTGCGCCGCATCCACAATCAGCACCGCACCCTCGCACGCCGCAAGAGAGCGGGATACCTCATAGTTGAAATCGACATGTCCGGGTGTATCAATCAGGTTAAACTGATATTCCTCCCCATCCTGCGCGCGGTAAATCAGACGAACCGCCTGCGATTTGATGGTGATTCCTCTTTCACGCTCCAGATCCATGTTATCCAAAACCTGCTCCTGCATTTCTCTATCTGTTAAAAGACCTGTTTTCTGAATCAGTCTGTCTGCCAATGTGGATTTGCCGTGGTCAATATGCGCCACAATGCAAAAATTCCGAATGTGTTTCTGTTTGTCCTGAGACATACGCTTCCTCCTTGCACAAAATTTGTTCTATCCATAATATCTTATTTTACCACATTCTTTGGGAGGAAGTCAAAAGAATCACATCTTTTCTTTTCATTCAGACCACCGCCGCTTACTCCAATTCCTCCAATGCCTCGCGTACTCTTTCGTATTCCCTTCTTACGGCATCATAATACTGCCCTGCTTCCGCAGGCAGCGCCTCCTTGCCGCGCAGCAGTTCCGTCATCGCGGAACAAACCTCTGCCAGAGCAGAAAGGCTTAGGTTCAGTGCCATTCCCTTCAGCGTATGCACCGCACGAAATGCCTGCGCCGCCTCGGATTTTTCCACTGCCTCTGCCAGAAGCGTCATGCTGTTGTCACCCGGCAGCATTTTCAGAAATTTCCGAATCAGCACATCACTTTGCAGGCGATTGATTGCATCTGTATAGTCTCCATCAACCTTCTGATAAAATTCATTTACCGTCATAAATACCCCTCCTTAAAAAATCACCGCGCGATTCTTTTCTTTCTTTGCCTCATATAAGGCGGCATCTGCCTTCTGAATTAAATCCGAAATCCGTCCCGAAGCATACACACCGCCAATACTGATGGTCAGCTTCAGCTCCGGATACTGCGCCACCTCAATCCTGTGCACCGCTCGGCAGAGCTCCTCCAGCTTTCGTTCCAGAATCCGCTCCGGCATATTATCAAACAGCAGGAAAAACTCATCTCCACCATAGCGAATCAGTGCATCGTTGCTGCGCAGCATGGAGCGAATCGTCTGCGCCACATAATACAATACTGCATCCCCTGCGGTATGCCCGAAGCAATCATTGATTTTCTTGAAATTATCAATATCAATCATCGCCAGCGCATATTCTCCGCTCAGGTTACGCACCCGTTCATCATAATACCGGCGATTATATACTCTTGTTGCAGAATCCATATAAACCTGCCTGTTCCGCACAAGCAGCTGATTCAGAACGTGTTCGCTTTCTATGCCGTTGATATCCTCCGAACGAATCGGGTTCACACATTCCAGAGAATAGGACATTCCGTCTATCTCGATTGGCATTGCAAATACATAATAAACATCATTGCCAATCGGCTCCACCTTCGTCTGTATCTTTCCCATACGGACGGCATCCTGCGAAATACAGCGCTCACAGCGGCGCGACTTCCCCCAGAGGGCAAAGCAATCCTCGTTCTTCTGCACAGAATGACTCTCCTTTGTTGTAGAAACCTGCATACAGATTTCAGGGTCCACCAGCCGAACCGTTTCAAACATCGTCCGATATCCCTGCAGCACAGGGCCAACCTGCTTCTCCGCAATCCGAATCACACTTTCTCCACTCGCCAGAATGGGCAACAGCACCTGCTTCTGCAAAGCAGGCTTCGCTGCTTCGGCATCATACATCTGTATTCTCTTATAGTTTTCATCAATATCTACAATTTTTCCGAGCAGAGAGCTATAATGTCCCTCGCTGTCCTTCTTGCCCGAAACCAGAATGGCAGTCTGACATTGACGCGGCTTTCCGTTTAGCGTAATCTGTGCCATAAACTCCATCTGTGTCCGGTCAGTCGGCAGCTCCTGTAATTTCTCGGTAAGCAGCGCAAGCATCTTTTTCCCGAAAACGGAAAGAAAGGCTTCGTTTTCCATCGGATCGACAATCACATCCGGCAGTCCCGTCTGCTCTACTGCACCCTTGGAAAGATGCAGAGAAGAAGGCTGTGCCGTATATTCAAACCACAGCTCTCCGCTGAGATTTGCGAAAAATTCTGCTTTTGTGTTTGCCTCCTCCAGCTGCTTTGTCATGCGCGCCGCAATGACATCCTGTCCACTGTAAAGCTCCTCCACCGTTTCATATACCTGCTCCGCACTCTGTCCCACAGGCTTTTTCTCCACGCCATGCCGCAGTGTCTCCGAAAGCTCATCCATACATTCAAGCAGGAGCGGATTCAGACTGCCACATTCGCCGTTATGCATCATAGCAAGTGCCGTATCATGCGAAAAGGCTTCTTTATAGCTGCGCTCATTCGTCAGCGCATCATAAGCATCCGCAACGGAAACCACCTGTGCCGCAATGGGAATATTATCCCCTGCCAACCCGTCCGGATAGCCCTTGCCATCCCAACGCTCATGGTGCCAGCGACAGATCATCGTGGCGTATTTCACCAGTTTTTCATTCTGATACACAGACATTCCCGAAATAATCTCCGCACCAATCACCGTATGCCGTTTCACAATGGCAAATTCCTCTGCGGTCAGCTTGCCGGGCTTTGTCAGAATTTCCTCCGGAATCAGCAGCTTCCCGATATCATGCAGGCTTGCCGCCATGCAAATCACATCTATATCATCCGGATTCAGCGCATAGCGGTTCGTCCGCTTCATCAGACAGTGCAGCAAAAGCCCCGTCACACGGCTTACGCCGGACATGTGCATCCCCTTTTCTCCGCAGCGCAGCCCCAAGACATAGCCCAGAATTGATATCATAACCTCATTGCTTTTTTCTCTGCGGAAAAACCAATCCGCAACCACATCCATCAGCTGATGCTTTTTGGTATGCAGCAGGATTGTATTGATGATACGACGGCGAACGATGCCGGGTACAAAGGGACGGCTGATATAGTCCGATGCACCCAGTTCAAATGCACGGTCGATGTAGGTATTACTGGTTTCCGCGGAAATCATGATGGTGGGGATATCCTCAATCCAATGTCTGCGGTTCATTTCCTCCAGAACCTCAAATCCGTCCATCTCAGGCATCACAATATCCAGCAGCAATGCGGAAATCTGCGTGCCATAGCTCTGCAACGCAATGATGACTTCCTGCCCATTTGTTGCTTCAATAACTTCAAATTCCTGATCCAGTACATTTGCAAGAATTGCGCGGTTCATTTCAGAATCGTCTGCAATCAGCAGCTTTCTTCGTCTCATAAGGCGATCCTCTCCTGTCGTTCTGTCTTTTGTATCTCAAGCTCTGCCGCGAATTCTGCCTGACGCTGTAAAGCCTCACATCGTTTTTTCCGATCCTGCAACAGCAATCTCTCGGAAGCATGTGCATCCTTCATTTTCGCTTCGTCCTCTCTGCCCTTGAGGTATTCAAAATTCCCCAAAAAGCTACATTTAATGTGAATATTATAGCACATCTGTATCTTATTGCCAACGAAAAACAGGAACATCAAGGCTGATTCTGCTTTGCTGCTCCTGTTTGTGTTTCTTCTATATAAAGTTATCAGCTGTTATTCTGCATCAAAGGCGTGCGCCGTTACGAAGGTTGCGCCCCCATTGTCAATATAGGTCGTTTCTACCTCGCATTTCTGCTTCAGCTCCTGCATATCGAAATAGCGGGAAACCGTCTGCTTCTCTGCCTTGTAGCTGTTTTTATCCATATCTAATGCCATCTGCTTTGCATCCGCATCGGAAAGCTTCTGCACGCCTGCCTTTGTGATATCAAAATCGGGATTCTTTTCCCCGATAAAGGTAATCAGCGCTGCTTTTTTATTGATACAGAGAACCCGATAGCCGAAATTCTTTGTCATAACGCCATTTACATTCAGACGCATATCCAGTGTGATGAGATTAGGCGTATTGCTGCCCTCCTCTGCTTCTGTGATGATGAAATCAGATGCTTTGAAGTCCTTGTCTACATTCTTCTGCATATAGGCCTCCAGTGCCGCATAATCCTTCGAGCCAGGGATATAAGGCACATCCTCCTCAATCACCTTCTGCTTCGCCCCTTCAACCAGAAAATCCTTTACGGATATGCTGACTCCCTCGTCATTCTGCTCGCCTGTGGAAAGCTGAATCCGATTCTTTTCACTGTCCCATCCGCAGGTGAAGTCCATAATCTCGACCAAATCGCGCAGCTTGAAATAATTATAACCGTCAATATTCAGGCAATTCATGTTTTCGTATTCCGTTGCGCCAACGAGAATGGTCTGCTTGCTTTGCTTTACGGCTTTTGCCTGCTTTGCCGCACTCAGATGCTGCAAATCCTGCGCAGCACTTTCCTTTGTCAGAGAAGCCTGCTTTTTCGCTTCGTTCCAATCGACACGATAGCCGAGGATTTTCCCCAAATCGCGCAGCATAAAATAATTATTATCCTGATACAGATACGCAGGGACAGCCTCCACCGTCTGCACGCCCTCTCCTGACTGCACGGAAAGCGTGTTTTTGGACGGCGTAACGGCAAGCCCTGCCGCAAGGGCACTTTGTGTAAAAATAAGCGTACCTGCCATTGCCCCAACTACAACAAATTTTTTCTTCATCTGTCATACCTCCTTACGCAATACGTTTTCCCTTTACTTGCCCGAACTTCCCTTCGGATAGCTTCATCTTATCAGATATCTTAGCGAATTGCATCTGATTTGCGTAAAATTTATAAAATTTTAAGAAATAAACGCAGCATGTATTTTTCTCTGTCGAGGCAGAGAAAAAGTGCCCACCTTTTCCACCAGACGCTTTCTGGTTTTTGCAAAATACAGAAAATTCAGGTAAAATAGGAAAAAACATAATCAGAAAGGTGTTTGATATTCATGATACATGTACTTTTTATTTGCCACGGCAACATCTGCCGTTCCCCCATGGCGGAATATCTTTTCCGCGACATGGTAGAAAAACGCGGACTTTCCGCTCAATTCCATATTGCATCCGCCGCAACGAGTCGCGAGGAAATCGGCAACGGAGTCTATCCCCCGGCAAAACGCAAGTTGGCATCTGTCGGCATTTCCTGCAATATGCACCACGCAAGGCAGGTAACGAAGGAGGATTATGCCGCCTATGACTATCTTCTGGTTGCGGAGCGGTACAACATTCCCAATTTAATGCGGCAGATCAAGGAGGACCCTGACCATAAGGTTTATCGTCTGCTGGATTTCAGCAGTCGCCCCAGAGATATTGCCGACCCTTGGTATACCGGTGATTTTGATATCACATATCATGACATTATAGAGGGTCTGGAGGGCTTTCTGGCATATCTGCAAAAAGAAGGCAAGCTATAACAAGAAAGACGATAAGATTTTCACATCCTATCGTCTTTTTTTCTTATTCCTTCCCATCAAACCGAATGACGGTTCCATATTTTATATTTCTTTCCCGAAGCTTCCGATCAATTTCCTGCTTCAATTCCTCATTCGGGCGTTTCGCTTCATAAGGCACCATCAGGTCGAACACCAGATTTTTCTGTTCCTTGCCGCCGACGATGCGGAAGCAGTGCATCGTCACCGCAGGGTCAATTTCATGGATAATCTCCTGTGTCACCTGCCGCATTTCATTCCATTCCGCATCATTCACCAAAATGGGATCATAATGAATCACCAAATGGACATTCAACTCCCGCAAAGCCCTGCTTTCTAACTCATCAATGATGTCGTGCCCCTCCAGAGAGTACAAATCCGCATTGACCTCTGCATGAATCGAAGCAAAGCATTTCCCCGGGCCATAATCATGAATCAGCAAATCATGCACACCCAGAATTTCGTCCGGTGCTGTCACCAGTTCCTTGATTTTCTCAATTAAATCCGGCTGCGCCTGTTCCCCAAGCAGCGGAGAAATCGTTTCTTTTACGATATTCACACCCGAATGGAGAATAAACACCGCAACCAGCAGACCAATGTAACCGTCAATCTTAATGCGAAACAGAAATCCCACGAAACACCCCAGCAGAACCGCCGCCGTTGTAATTACGTCATTGCGGCTATCCACCGCGGTTGCCTCCAGGGTAAGAGAGTGAATCCGTTTCCCCAGGCTACCGAAAAAGAAGGACATCCACAGCTTTACCAAAATAGAGCCAACCAGAATGACAACTGTCAGCGCAGAGAAATCCACTGCCTCCGGATGAATGATCTTTTCCACGGAGGATTTCACCAGCTCCACGCCGATAACCAGAATCAGCACTGCCACCATCAGCCCCGAAAGATATTCATATCTGGCGTGTCCATAGGGATGGTCTGCGTCCGCAGGCTGCTGTGCCAGACGAAAGCCAAGGAGCGTCACCACAGAGGAGGATGCATCCGAAAGGTTATTCACCGCATCGGCAACAATCGCAACCGAGCCGGACAGAAGCCCTGCCACAAGCTTGCCGAAAAACAGAAGCCCATTGCAGAAAATGCCGACCACGCCTGCCAGCTTGCCTACATCAGTACGCACCTGCGTATTCTCCGCATCCGTATAATTTTTTACAAAAAGCCTTAACAAAAGCCCTGTCATACCCACTTCCCCCAATTTTTTCATCTTCTTTTTTCATCAGGTTATCGTATTATCATATCACTTTGAAAAGCGAATTACAACCACAAACCACCGCAACTCTGCACAAAAAAGCCCCCTATTCCTTTTTCGGAACAGGGGAACTGTTTGATTGCTTTTCTCTTAATCTTCTTTAAAGAAGTCCTTCATTTTTTTGGAAAAGGATTTTTTCTCCTCCTTAGGAGCCTCTGCTTCTGTCGCTGCCTTAGGTGCCTCCCCATAGAACTGACGCAGCAAATCCTTCTGTCTTTCGCTCATATCTGTAGGGATTTTTACCTTCAATGTTACAATCTGATTCCCTCTTACCTTAGGATTTCTCAGATTCGGCACACCCACGCCACGCAGGGTTACGACTGTATCGGGCTGTGTACCGGGTTTGACGGTATATTTCTCCTCACCATCAATGGTCTTAATCGTGATTTCACCGCCCAGTGCCGCCTGCACGAAGGTAATGGGTACATCACAATAAATATCATAACCCTTACGCACAAATACACGGTTCGGCTGTACATAAACCGTTACGAGCAAATCGCCGTAGCCGCCGCCGTTTTCACCGATTTCGCCCTTGCCCGCCAGACGAATGGTCTGCCCGTTATCAATACCCTTGGGTACGTTGACCTCGTATTTCTTTGTTTTACGCACCTTGCCGCTGCCATGGCAGGTATTGCAGGGGTCCTTCACAACCTTACCCGTACCGCCGCACTTGGAACAGGTTCTTACGGAGGTTACAGAGCCAAACATGGACTGCTGCATCACTCTCTCCTGCCCTGTCCCGTGACAGGTCGGGCAGCTTTCGGGATGACTACCTGCCTTCGCGCCTGTACCATGGCAGGTTTCACATTCATCATAAATTGCAATGGAAATTTCTTTTTTGCAGCCAAAAACTGCCTCCTCAAAGGTCAGCTGGATGCTTACGTTTACATCCTTCCCGCGTCTGGGGCCGTTTCTTTTCGCTCCGCCGCCGCCAAAGCCGCCGAAGCCGAACATACTGCCGAAGATATCGCCCAAATCGCCCATATCAAAGCCTTGGCCGCTATAGAAGCCGCCACCGCCGCCCATGCCGCCCTGTTCAAAGGCCGCATGACCGAACTGGTCATACTGCGCACGCTTCTGGCTGTCGCTCAGAACCTCATACGCTTCGTTGACTTCCTTGAATTTTTCTTCTGCATCTTTATCCCCGGGATTCTGGTCAGGATGGTATTTTACTGCCATCTTACGGTAAGCCTTTTTCAGCTCCGCATCTGTGGCATCCTTCTTTACGCCCAGTACCTCATAATAATCTCTTTTATTTGCCAACTCACTCACCACCTTGCCGGGGATCTTCCCCTATGCTATCTTAACAGCAAAGCAGGATGCCCTGCCCTGTCGGTAGGCACCCTTGCTTTTTGTTTATTTCTGTCAATTAGATTTCTTTCCCGTCACCGTCTACCACATCGGAGTCGCCGCCCTGTGCAGCTTCGCCCTGTGCAGCCTGTGCCTGCTGATACAGCTTTTCGGAAAGCTTGTAGAATTCCTGCTTCAGGCTTTCTGTTGCAGCCTTTACATTTTCTGTATCTGTATCTGTCATTGTTTCGGGTGCCAAATCCTTTACCGTATCTTTCAGCTTTGTCAGCTCTGCTTCTACTGTGGATTTATCAGCACCGTCCAGCTTATCGCCCAGCTCTTCGATTGCCTTTTCTGTCTGGAAAATCAGAGAGTCTGCTTCGTTTTTCGCATCGATTGCTTCTTTTCTCTTTCTGTCGGCTTCTGCGAACTGCTCTGCCTCTTTGACAGCCTTATCGATTTCATCCTCACTCAGGTTAGAGCCTGCTGTGATTGTGATTTTCTGTTCCTTGCCTGTGCCCAAATCCTTAGCAGATACGTTTACAATACCGTTTGCATCGATATCGAAGGTTACTTCAATCTGAGGCACACCTCTTCTTGCGGGAGCGATACCGTCCAGCTTGAACTGACCCAGTGTCTTGTTATCCTTTGCCAGAGGTCTTTCCCCCTGTACAACATGGATATCAACAGCTGTCTGGTTATCCTCTGCGGTAGAGAAGATCTGTTTTTTATTTGTGGGGATGGTTGTGTTTCTGTCAATCAGCTTTGTTGCAACGCCGCCCAGAGTTTCAATACCCAGAGACAGAGGCGTTACATCCAGCAGCAGGATAGAGCCTGCGCCCTCATCGCCTGCCATCTTACCACCCTGAATTGCTGCACCGACTGCAACACATTCATCGGGGTTAATGCCCTTAAAGGGCTCCTTGCCTGTGTATTTCTTTACTGCATCCTGTACGGCAGGGATTCTTGTGGAACCGCCAACCAGCAGAACCTTATCGATTTCGCCTGTGGACAGACCTGCATCAGCCAGTGCCTGTTTTACGGGGCCCATGGTGCTTTCTACCAGGTCATGTGTCAGTTCGTCAAATTTTGCTCTTGTCAGTGTGATATCCAGATGCTTCGGGCCATCCTGATTCATTGTGATGAAAGGCAGGTTGATGTTTGTGGAGGTTACTGTGGACAGCTCCTTTTTCGCCTTTTCTGCTGCTTCTTTCAGTCTCTGCATTGCCATTTTATCCTTAGACAAATCCATGCCTTCTGTTTTCTTGAATTCATCTACCAGGAAGTTAATCACTCTCTGGTCGAAATCATCGCCGCCCAGATGTGTGTTACCGTTTGTAGCCAGAACCTCGATAACACCGTCACCGATTTCGATGATGGAAACGTCGAAGGTACCGCCGCCCAGGTCATAAACCATGATTTTCTGTTCGTTTTCGTTATCCAGACCGTATGCCAGTGCTGCGGATGTGGGTTCGTTGATGATACGCTTTACATCCAGACCTGCAATTTTGCCGGCATCCTTTGTTGCCTGTCTCTGAGAGTCATTGAAGTAAGCAGGAACAGTGATAACTGCCTCTGTTACGGTTTCACCCAGATAAGCCTCTGCGTCTGCTTTCAGCTTCTGCAGAATCATAGCAGAGATTTCCTGAGGAGAATATGCCTTGCCTTCAATGTTTACCTTATAATTTTCGCCCATGTGGCTCTTGATGGAAGAAATAGTGTTGTCAGGATTTGTAATTGCCTGACGTTTTGCTGTTTCACCAATCAGTCTTTCGCCGTTTTTTGCAAAGCCGACAACAGAGGGTGTCGTTCTTGCACCGTCGCTGTTTACGATAACAACAGGCTGACCGCCTTCCATTACTGCTACACAAGAGTTTGTTGTACCTAAGTCAATACCAATAATTTTTCCCATAATCAATTCCTCCTAAAAGAACATTGTTCGTTTTTATTTTGTACTCAGTTTGCCACCTTAACCATACTGTGGCGAATCACCTTATCTTTATACTTATAGCCCTTCAGCATTTCCAGAATGACTTCGTTTTCACCATAGCTTTCGTCATCCTCATGCGCAACTGCCGCGTGCAGGTTGGGGTCGAATTTCTCGCCCAGTGCCTTGATTTCCTCCACGCCCATACTGTGCAGGATTTCCCGGAACTGCACCAGAGTCATTTTCACGCCCTTGAAGAAAGCATCGTCCGCATCGACCTTTCCTTCCTGTACCGCAACGGCACGTTCCAGATTGTCGATAACTGTCAGAAGCTTTTCAATGGTACTTCTTACGCCGTCATCATACATCACGGCTTTTTCTTTTATTGTACGCTTGCGGAAGTTATCAAATTCCGCCAGTGTTCTTTGATATTTGTCCAGATTATCCGCAGCCTGCTGTTCCAGCTTCGCGATTTTTTCTGCCGTTTCATCCACAGCATCCGGAATCTCTTCCGCCTGAACTGCCTCAGCTTCCGTAGCTTCTGCTGCTTCTGCCGTCGTCTGCTGTTCCTCCAGAGCTTCGTCTTTTTTCATTTCTTCCACGTTGTTCCCTCATTTCTAAGTATTTTTATGGTTCCCATCGGATAGATTCCGCAATACTTTTTCAATGCTCTGCACCATTCCATTCAATACGGAAATAACCTGTGAATAATCCATTCGGGTTGGGCCGACAATGCCAATGGTACCTCTTGTATTATCCCCCATTTTATACGTCGCTGTGATTACACTGCAATCCTGCATGCCCTGCACGCTGTTCTCACTGCCGATCATAATCTGGATATCATTGCCGGAGCTTTCCTTCAGCATTGTTACCAGCTGATCCTTTTCCTCCAAGGTCTGAATCAGAGATTTTGCTTTCTGGATATCCGAAAATTCGGGGAACGCCAGCATATTCTTGGCACCGCTCATGTGAACCTGTACCTTTTCCGCCGACCGCATCGTAATTTCAATTGCTTTGAGAATCGGCTGCAATAATTCCTGATACTCCTTCAGCTCTGCCTGCAGCTTGCTGACCACCACGCCATCGATTTCATTCAGCGCGCAGCCCTGCAGCACATTGTTCAGGCAACAGCCCATATAGAAGATTTTTTCCTCCGTTGGTGCGCTGTCCATCTTGATGACATGGTTCTTAATGAAGTTGTCACCCGTTGCAATGATGAGCAGCACGGAGCTGCTGTCAAACGGGAGCAGGCGAATCTGTTTGATTCTCGTTCTCTGCCCGACAGGCTCCGAAACAAAGGTCGTGTAATTTGTCAGCAGGGACAAAGCCTTTGCGGATTCCTCCATCAGATAGTCAATCTGATTGATATCTCGCGCGACCACACTTTGCAGATATTTCTTTTCCTCCGGCTTCAGCTCCTTCTGCTGCATCAGATGGTCTACATAGAGCCTGTAGCCCATATCGGAAGGAATTCTGCCGCTGGATGCGTGCGGCTGTAAAATCAGCCCCATTTCCTCCAGATCGCTCATTTCATTCCGAATCGTTGCAGAGCTGATGCCTAAGTTGTATTTCTTTGCAATGGTTCTGGAACCGACGGGCTCCGCCGTTTCAATGTAATCATTGATAATGGCCTGCAAAATCTGTATCTTTCTGTCACTTAATGCCATACCGTCGCCTCCTTTTTCTTTTATTAGCACTCGTTTAACTTGAGTGCTAACTTCTGTATATAAAGATAGCACTAGCCACCGAAGATGTCAAGTGCTAATCTAAAAATTTTTATGGTTTTTGAAAATGTTTACAATTCATTCATATTCTTTCATAAAAGGAACCGCTCAAACACCGCATTGCTCACATCAATCCCCCTTCTGCTCAGCCGCACACCGCTTTCGTCGCGCAAAAGCAGCCCCAGCTCTGCCAGCTCCTGTAATTCCTTCCCATAAACGGTGTCCATTTCCTTCCCGAATCGCTGTCGGAATCGCACAAACGAAACGCCCTCCGTCAGCCGCAGCCCCAGAAACATAAATTCCGCCAATGCATCCGTTTCTGTAATCAACTCTGTATCCTCTCTTAATAAGGAAGTATCTCCTTTCGCAGAAATATATTTTTGCAAATCATAGCTGTTGTGAAAGCGCTTTCCATCCATATAAGAATGTGCGCCCAAGCCCATCCCAAGGTATTCCTCCGCCTGCCAGTAAATGCGATTGTGGCGGCTCTGTCTGCCCACCTTTGCGAAATTGGAAATTTCATACTGTCCATACCCCCACTCCGCAAGGGTGTCCACTGTCCAGTGGTACATTTCTCTGTCCATCTCCTCCGATACCAATTCCAGCTTTCCGGCGCGGTAGCTTTCATAAAACGGCGTACCTTCCTCTATAATCAGGCTGTAAGCGGAAATATGCTCCGGCTTCAATGCCGCAATCTGCCGCACTGTTTCCTGCCATTGTGCCATGCTTTGCCCCGGCAATGCAAACATCAAATCTACATTCACATTCTCAAAGCCTGCCTGCCGCACCGCATGATAATTTTCCAGAAATTCCTCTATCGTGTGGATTCTGCCCAGCCTGTGCAGAATGGAATTTTGCCATGCCTGCACGCCCATGCTCAGGCGGTTAAAGCCCATTTTCTTCAACGCCGCCGCCATTTCATAGCTCAGCGTTCCCGGGTTCGCCTCTGTCGTCAGCTCTGCATCTGCCGTAACCCGAAAGCTTTCCCTAATCGCCTGCATCAGCTGTGCCAGCATAGGAATTTCCAGTGCTGTTGGCGTTCCGCCGCCAAAAAATACCGAAACAACCTCGCGATTTTCATACCGCTTGCCCTGCGCTCGGATTTCTGCCGTCAGCGCATCTACATACATCTGCATCTGCCCTTCCCTTCCTGCCCACGAGGGAAAATCACAGTAAAGGCACTTTTGTCTGCAAAAAGGGATATGAATATATAAACCGATGGATTCCATGCGTTTTCTCCTCCTCTCATTCTTCAAATGATATCATGCGCGCCGCGCTTTTTCAATCAAAGAACACTTCTCTGTATACAGACGTTGCATTTTCTTCCTTCTTCTGCTATACTGTTTAAGATAACCTTTGGAGATGTACCCAAGTGGCTGAAGGGACTGGTCTCGAAAACCGGCAGGCGGGCGCAAACCCGTGCGTGGGTTCAAATCCCACCATCTCCGTAGAAATAAGTCAGTAGTTGATTTTCGACTGCTGGCTTTTTTATTTGCTTATTACCAAAAAAGACGTTCACCATTTCCGATGAACGCCCAACCTACTGGTTATTCGTTTTATTTCTATTTATTTTTCTGTTTTCACAGGGGTTACTGCTTTCGTAATGGTTACTGTTTTCGTTTCAGCGTTCCAAGCGGTTGTTGCGCCAAGCTCATCTGCCACGAAGCGAACAGGAACGAAGGTACGGCTATCGATGATAACGGGAGCAACGCCGTATTTTTCAATCGTCTTGCCGATTGTCATCTTAATTTCCTTACCATCAATCACGAGAGTAACTTCTTTTGTTTCTGCGTTCCAAGCAACCGTGCCGCCCAGAGATTCCGTTACAAATCGAATCGGAACCAGAGTTCTGTCGTTCATGATAACAGGTGCAGCGTCCTTTTCGTAAGCCTTACCGTTTACGAACATCGTCTTGCTGCCAATCTGCATTACTACGACTGTCTTCATTTCCTCAGCGGGCTTATCGGGTTTGGATGCAGTCTGCTTAAATGCAGCCTTTACTTCCACCTTAGATGCAGGCATGGTAAAGGTATATTTGCCATCGCCCTTATCGGTCAGCTTGATTTCCTTGCCTGCCTTATCGGTTGCCTTGATTGTATCAAGCGCATAGCCATCGTTTGCCATTGCTGTAATGGTTACAACGCTGCCCTTTGCCGCGCTTGTCTTATCGGGTGTAACCTTGCCGTTATCTGCGGGAGAAACGGCTACGGCATATTTTGTTACGCCGCCGCCACCGCTGCCGCCTGTGGAGCCGCGCCCGACGCATTCATGGATGTGCCGGAGGGCAGCTACTATGAGAAAGCGGTTGACCGGGCGAATCACCGCCGGCACAGGTGATAATTCCTTCATGCTGGACGGCATTTGTACCCGTGCGCAGATTGTAACCTTCCTGTACCGCGCTCGCAGCATGTAATGAATGGATGCTTTTATACCCGCTAAAATGCTAACGGATAGAGCATCAATATGAAAATGCCGAACCGCCCGAACCGAGGTTATCGCCCCGATTCGGGCGGTTTGCTGTTGGTAATAACCAAAAAGGGAAACTCCTTCTGTTAAGGAATTTCCCTTTTTTCTCTTATAAGCACTCACCGTTTCACATGCCGACGGATGGCATCCAGCAGCTCCTGCTCCTGTATGGGCTTGGAAAGGTGCTCCACCATACCTGCCTCTCTGCTTTGTCTCACATCGTCATAAAATGCGTTTGCCGTCATGGCAAAAATGGGAATCTCCGCCGCATCCACACGGTTCGTTGCATGGATTTCCCTTGCTGCCGTCAGCCCATCCATCACAGGCATCATCACATCCATCAGGATGACATCAAAGGTGCCCGCCGCCTTCGTACGGAATACATCCACAGCCTCCTGTCCGTTATATGCCGTTGTTACAGTGATTCCTGCCTTTTTCAACAGGAACTCCGCAATCTCCATATTTAACTCGTTATCCTCCACCAGCAGCACATGCACGCCCTCCAGAGAAGCAGCATCGGCAGGCTTTGCGTCCTCTTGCGGCTCCGTATAATCAACATCTATCCGGAATGGAATCGTCACAGAAATCGTTGTGCCGACATTCTGCTCACTTTTCAGCGAAATCGTGCCCTCCATCAGCTCTACCATCTGCTTCGTGATGGCAAGTCCAAGCCCCGTACCGGTAAAGGTTGTCCGTGCGTCCGTATTTTCCTGCGAAAACGGTTCAAAGGCATGCACGAGAAATTCCCTGCTCATGCCGCGCCCCGTATCCGTACAGGTGAATTTTATCACCGCGCGCCCATCGGAATACGCGACATCCTCAGAAGCAAACGTGACTGCTCCGCCCGCGCGGTTATATTTCACCGCATTGCCGCCGATATTCTGCAAAACCTGTTTCAGATAAAGCGGACTGCCAATCAAATGACGATATTTATGCTTCCCCATCTGCATCAGGCGATACCACATTGAGACCCCGCAAGAAAACGATAGTTAATTTCCACTCTTTGCTTACGATCTTTGCCGGTTCCCTCTGCCTGATATACATAAATACTATCAATCAGCTCCACCAGCATAGAACGGTTCAGTTCTGTTACTGTTTCATACTTACGAATTGTTTCCAAAAATTGATTGGTACTCTGTGTTTTCTTTTCTTCCGCTCTGATTTTAGTTCTTAATTCGTCTCTTTTTTGAGCAAGTTCTTTCTGCTCACTTTCATAAGCTGAGGACATCTTTTCAAAGCGTTCATCAGAAATCTTACCGAGTGCATTCTGCTCAAAGAGCTTCATAATCACACTATCAATTTCTGCAATCCGTTTTTCTGCTACTTCCAAGTCTTTCTCGAACTGTTTGATTTTCTTACTGCCGCCTTTTTCGCTCAATTCGTGCATTTCCTGTATAAACTGATCTCCTAAGGCTTCCATATTCTTAATATGCTTTTGAATATCACTCATAACAATCTGTTGTAACGCCTCATAAGAAATGGCATGGGTTGTACAAAGATTGCTATTCCTTACATAAGTTCTGCAGCGAAAGCGAGGCTCCCTTCCATTTGGATTAGAAAACGCCATGTTGCGACCACAATCCGGGCATTTCACAAGACCCACAAATATATTAGGACGTCCTGTTTTATTCGGCTGTTTTTTTACACTGATGAATTTCTGCACCAGTTCAAAGGTTTCTTCATCAATAATCGCTTCATGGGTGTTCCGTACTATAATCCATTCTTCTTTCGGAACTGCAACCGGCTTCTTATTCTTAAATGATTTGGTCTGTGTCTTATGAGAAACCATGTGTCCCAAGTACACTTGATTCTCCAAAATCATCTTCACATTCTTTGCCACCCAGTCCGTTGGAAACTTAAATCCTGTACTTGTTTCCAGAGTGCCTTTCTTCATTGCCCTGTATGCTCTCGGAATCAGAACATCATCCTCGCACAAGGTTCTCGCAATCTGATGAACGCTGTTGCCTTGTTTCGATAATTCAAAAATTCGTTTGACAATAGGTGCTGTATCAGGATCAACCAATAGCTTTCTTTTGTTCTCTGGGTCCACCACATAACCATAAGGTGCAAATGAACCGCAGAACCCACCACTCAATGCTGTTGTCTTTTTTACGCTTCGGATTTTCTTTGATGTATCACGGGCATAATACTCATTCATAATAGATTTAAACGGCATCATCTCGTTTTCATCAAATCTTGTATCAACATCATCATTCAAAGCAATAAACAAAATATCATTATTAGGAAAGATTTCTTCCACATAATACATGAACATGGCATTGTTACGTCCAAAACGTGACATATCCTTTACCATGATACCGCTCGGTTCCGGATCGTCCATAGCATCTTTAATCATACGGTTCAGATCCGGCCGGTTGAAGGTAGTTCCAGAATAACCATCGTCCACATATTCGCCTATCACTTCAAATCCTTTTTCCTTAGCGTTGTACCTTAACATCTGCAACTGATTGGTAATGCTGTTGCTTTCCTTATCCGCATCCCCATCGTCTTTCGATAAACGTGCATATAATCTAACTCTTAGTTTTGTCTGCTGTTTTAACATTTCTGCTCCTTTCCAACAGCAAACAAACTGCTTTGTACTTTATAATTATAACACGTTTAAGCACTCTTTTCAGCAATTTGCTCTACTGTTTTTTCAATCAACGGGTATTGTTTTCCTGCTCAATTTCTTTCTGGATTAGTCGTTTAATTAAATACTCTAACTGAACCGTACCGGAAAAAACGGAAGTTACATAAAACGTTGTATTCCCAATTTGGACTGCATTCTCCTGTTTAGGATTTTCCATGTGCTCACCTCATTTCCAGGCAACAAAAAAACACCATCACTGGTGTTTTTTACTCCTATATATTTACAATTCTTCGTGCATATGCTCCGCTTTTTAGGTCTATCTCTGCATAAACCATACTACTATCGCCAAACTCTGTCTGCCCTGGCTGAATACAGGTTGTAGTACCTATCTGATTCATCCATGATCCTTTTTCTGTATCAGGACTTTCGTGAATATGCCCATGCAGAGAAAGTAACGGCTGTTTGGCTTTAAGGAACTCATAAATATCTACTGATCCTATATCCAAATCCTGATATAGAAGCTGTCCCAAATGCAATCCGGCAGGAGGCATGTGCATAACATATACCGTTTTCTTCGGACTCTCCGGTTCAGGCAGTTCTTTCAAAATTCCACACATCAATGGAAGTTCTGTTTTAGAATACTCCAACCAGTCAAAAATTCTGTCATAACCATATTCATTCGATATACCTGCAAAAAAGCTAAGTTGTCTTTGGGGAATATAATCTGTCTCTGTAACAACTCGATCCTTACATCCAAAGGGATGATCCAAAATCTGATTCATTCCAATAAATTCATATTCGTCAATGCAAATTTTTTTACCTGCTATATTATGAACATTTGCGAATCCCCCACAAGTCTGTTCAAAAAGATTATCCACAGATAGCAAATCGTCATTCCCCAGCATATTAAGATATGTAATGTTATGTTCTTGCAATATGGAAAAGTAATTACTTAGAAATCCTTTGATAAATAACGGTTGTTCTGTATGTCTTTCTCCCAATTTTGGAAGCATATCTCCACCATTCACAATAACTCTGATCTCTTGTTTCATAGCTATTTCTAATGATTTTCTGTATTTATTTTTATCTCCATGCAGATCTGTAACATAAAGTATTTTCATGCTGTATCTCACTCCTTATATCCTTTAAGCATTTGCATCTTGATTGATTATAACACACAGAAACAATACTTTCAGCAGTTTCCGCCGCTATGTTTTCCACCTGTAGTATAGATCACCTTCTTCCCACATTTTTATATCTTATCATCAAAAACACATGAATAGGTCGGATCTATGGTCATTACACATATAAATCCGGCCCATTATATCTGATTTCGATTTTACTGCCGTATTTGCCACGCACCCCGGCAAGTCCTTCTGTAATAAGGACGGGGCTGTTACAGGCTGCGGGTAGCGTCACCGCATCATAGTCCCACATACGCCGCCGCTTTGCCGGAGCAAGCAAACGCCGCAGGAACTCTCCCCAAGTCTTTAGGAAGCTGTGAAGAAGTACCATTATGATCTGTGTCGTTATCGCGTCCGGCCTGCCACAGCCGGTTTCGTGGGTTGCGTTTATCGCTCGGACAGCCTGGATTCATCACCTCCTTAGGCCGCCTGTCACCGCGCCGCCCCATCTGCCGCTCGGAACACAGAATGAAGTACCTGTAACAACGTATATTCGGTTGTCAAGGAACAAGCAAGGGGCATGGCAGACAAATTGATATTGCAGTTGGGGTGGGATAATGTATGTGCTTCCTTACCACACCCGTCCGGCTTGTCCCGCCGAATATGTCCCTCTATTATTCAGTACATTTTTCAGTCAAAAAAGGGCGGGGTAAGCTAAATTTTTTCAAAATATTTTTTTAACTGGTGCAGACCACGGTTAATGCTCTTGCGAACAGAAGAAGCATCTGTTCCTTCAGCTCTTGCAATGTCCGTCTTACTCATGCCAAGAAAAAAGTGTGCATAGATCCGTTGGCGCTGCTTTACCGGAAGTTTGGAAAGACCTTTATAAATCAACTCCGTCATTTGACGCTGTTCCCAAATTTCTGCCGGGTTAAGAGGCTTTTGCAATATCTCACGCTCAATACCTTCGTCTCGATCCAAAGAGTAAAATGCTTTATAGCGGTATGTACGAATTCGATAGGCTTCTTCCAGCAACATATATTCCCGAAGCAACAAAGCAACCTCATCCGGTACTTCAACGATCATATCCTGTGTATAATACGGGTAATAATCCCTAAGATTGATTTTCTTCATAGTAATTTCCTCCAATTTCGATGTTTGAGTTGATGGCAAAAATCGAAATCAGAGGGTGGGCTGCGACAGCGATAAGGTTTTAGTCTCTTTCCGATCAAAAAAAGGGTACAAAAAAGCGCGCCCGTACAAAGAACAGGCGCGCCAAAGCAGCAGTATGAAATTTTTCCGGGAGGTTGACAGCGAAAATGTTCAAACTTTGTCAAAACCAAAAACGCCGCAATCCATACGAGCTGGACTACGACGTATAGGTGACTGAATGTAAAGCAGTATATCTGCGAATCTGTGTTGCATAGACGCATAGGCATTTCCTCCCATCAAGGAGGAGCCTGAATCGGCTGCTTGATACCTCCTTGGGAGAAAATTATATCGGTTATGTTTCCTGTATCAGTCCGCAGACATTCGCTTTTTACTCTTTATATTCGCAATTTTCTACATATTCTGCTCTTAGAATATATGCTGCAAAAAGCAAGCCCACAAGGGGAAACAACACCTTGTGGGCTCATGTTATAGATGTTCAAATTTATAGCCGATCCCGGCGACACTCTCAATATAGTTTGGAAGATCCGGTTCAAAGCGCAACTTCTTACGCAGCTTACTTATATGATTATGAATCGCTTTTCTCGAATAGAAATCACAATCCTCTTTCCAAACCAAATCGGTAATCAGTTCGTAAGTAAAAACACGTTTGGGATTGGCAATGAGCAATGCCAGTATATCAAACTCCTTACTTGTCAGGTTGATCATCCGTTCCCTAACCCTGACAGTGCGGTGTTCCAGGCATAGATAAAGCTCGCCTTCCTGTATTTCTGTTAGAGGATTTTTCTTTGCTGCGAAGGAAGTGTGACAGGAATTGAATACCGTTCCATGACAGGCTCCTTGTTCCAAAATATATTGCATTAGAGCATTCTTTTGTTCCTCGTTAAGAAGCAGAAATAACTTTTCGCCAATCTGTTTGCCGGATTCTTCTATATCAAAAACAGCTAATGTCCCATCACATCATCACCTCCATAAAATTTTTCAATTACTCCACAAAGAACAAAACCTGCCGGATCAGCTCCGGGATATTGACCGGGGCGGTGATATAGTCGTTCACGCCCTCATGCCGGTATTCATATTCCGTGGCAAGGTCGTTGTTCTCGGTGAGGATAAAGAACGGCAGAAGCCGAACAGGGGGATTCTTCATTTGGAACATTCCAGCCACCCGCAGCAGTGTAAAACAGTTCATCCCAAAACAGAAGAACATCACAAAGAGCAATCAAGGCAACTGTCCAGTGGATATGCTGGGCCAGCCATTGTCGGAACATCAGCACAAGGACAATAGGCGGGACGATCAGCAGCACCAGATTCAAAATCAATGCCGGGGTCAGTTCCATTGCGTCGCTTACTTCAAGTTTTTCTCATTTTACTTCTCCAATGTCATGGGAATTATTTCTTTTCTCATGGCTTGTGAAGTAATAAACACATACAGGAAATAAATGAGTGCAAAGATTAATAAAGCGCTCAAAATAACAAACGCTATCAGTGTGGTTAAATTATCAAATATAGGCACATCATAAGAAGCTACAAAAAGCGTATAACTCATTGCTTTTAATAAGAAGCTACCAACGACTAAAGCAGGAACAAGTGGCTGCGTAAAATAAAGGAAAATATGCTTTCTCAACATTTTTTCAAGAGCAAACACCTCATTTCCCAATGTTCGTATGACATTATATTGACGCTTTATTGTTTTGACTTCTGTCAAGAGTTGGACAGCAAGTATTACAATGCTAATTATTCCGATAACCAACGACAAGTAGCACAATGGCAAAATAATTAAAATAGCTTGGCTGGTAGGTGTACTTGCCAATTTACCTGTGTAATAATAGTCCCCGTTGTCGAGGATTTTTGTTGTGTATCCGTTTTCCCCGGAAGCAACCACATTGGAGTTCAATGGCCTAACTTGTGGGAATGTGTTTTCTAATTCAGACATATCAATCACTGCTTTGGATTGAACAACATAGAGACTGTACATCACTTCCATATTTTCAATATAGTGATCCGGGACAACGATTACAAAGTCTTGGCCGTTACCATATCCACCATACTGTGAGAACGCCTCGGTGCAAATACCACTGTAAGCCAGAGTGCTATTCTTGATTTGCAAATTTTCATTAGCATAAAATGTATCTTTTAGATATGGCAGACAATGAATGATATATTGTCCTTCAGCCAATGAAATTTGAGGCAGGCCCAACATTGCCCGCAAATTACAATAATCACTATATTTCATAAAAGCATCGTGCTGGTTTTCGGCAATAACATAGTCATTGACAGATACGGCTTTGGCTGCCCTGTTCCAGTATTCTGTTAAGAGATGATTTCTAGTATCAGTAAATCGTGTGCTTTTATCTGTATATAAGCAATAGGAATATTGGCTGCTCACATCAATGCGTTCATTCAAGAATGAAGAATATTGGCTATAATCTCCGTTTTCACCTACATGAACAATCGCAAGGTCGAATGGCTGCATAACAACTGCTTTCTCCATGACCTGATAAAAAGCATTTGTCATACCTATACAAACGATGGTGCAGGTGAATAAAATTGAGATAACACCTAATGAGAAACTCATTTTTTCAGATTTGGAAAGAAACATTCGCAAGGTAACTAAATGACTTCCTCTATATTTCCATTTCCGAGACTTATTGAATATTTCGTGTATGATATAAACAAATCCACGAAAGAAGCACAACAGCCCTAACATTGCCGAAACTGCACCTATGGTAATGTTTGTCACTGTCTGTTTTGTTCCTGCAAACGAATAGAAACTTAAAGTGAGCATTACCACGGAAAACAGCAAAAAAATGAGGCCAGCCCGAGATTGATGTTCATGGACGCTACTGTTACTCCGGCTGTAATTCAAGAGATCTATCAATTTAACCTTTTGGACTTTTCTATCTGTCTTAATCAATGCGATTATATAGACAATGCAAAATTCGATACAAGTCAAACCAACTGCTTTGATAGATAGAAGATCTAATAACGATTCTTGAAAGTTGAACAAATTTAAAACAAAATTTTCTAATATTTTAGACACTAAAATTCCAAAGCCAAAACCCACGATAAGAGCCAAAAGGCCAAACAAAGTGTTTTCCTTAAATATCATTTTGCAGATGTCGCTTTTTTCTACACCCAATATCATATAGGTGCTAATCTCCTTGCTACGGCGCTGCAATATGAAGTCCATCATGTAGCTCACGAACCACCCAAGCGCAAATACAATAACGATAGAAAAAAGGGTGGCAATGACACCAATATCACTGTTTCCGCTTTCTGCAAACAAACTAAAGAGTTGCTGCATAGTGGGAGAAACAATAAGAGAATTAAACGCATACATAAGGGCAACAACGCCGATAAGGGAGAGCCAATAAATTTTGTATTCACTTAACTGCCGCTTCATATTGCGGAGCGAAAGACTTGCCAGCATAATTTCAATTCCCCCCCATCATAGTAAGAACATCCAGAATTTTTTCAAAGAAAGTCCTGCGGGAATCGCTGCCTTTGAGAATTTCCGTGAAGATTGCCCCATCCCTCAAAAAGAGAATACGATTGGCATAGCTTGCCGAAAAAGCGTCGTGTGTTACCATCAGGATTGTGGCGTCAAGGCTTTCGTTAATACTCTGGATTGTGGAGAGCAAGGCCTGTGACGAGTGACTATCTAACGCGCCGGTAGGTTCGTCCGCCAGGATCAACTTTGGCTGGTTGATAATAGCTCTGGCACAGGCACACCGCTGTTTTTGACCGCCGGACACCTGATAGGGATATTTATCCAGAATATCCGTGATATTCAGCTTTCCGGCCATTTCCCGCACCCGCCCATCAATCTCACCTGCAGGAACCTTGTTGATAGTCAGTGCCAAGGCAATGTTTTCCGAGATTGTCAGAGTGTCCAGCAGGTTAAAATCCTGAAATACAAATCCAAGATTCTCCCGACGAAACCGGGCAATCTGTTTTTCATTGATTTCCGTCACATCGGTTCCGTCCAGATAGATATGTCCCGCACTGACGGTATCAATGGTGGAAATACAGTTGAGCAGGGTAGTCTTGCCGGAACCGGATGCTCCCATGATTCCTACAAATTCCCCCTCCTGAACGGAAAAGCTGATGTCCTGAATTGCTTTTGTAACATTCCCGCCATTTCCGTAATATTTTTGGATATGATCCAGTTTCAAAATTTCTTTCATTGTTATCACCTCTGATCTCTATTGTAGAATAAGAACGGCTTCGTTTGTATCAAGTTTTCTTACAAAGTTCTAACAAAAATGTAAGAAGTGCAGAACGGTTCTCAGCTCTGCACTTCATGAATCAGACAGTTAATATGAAAAGAAAGGGAAATGGCTGTGCCATGTTCCGACGACTCCGCCATAATGCCAATACCCAGCTTTTCACAAAGCCGTTTGCATAGGTACAGACCAATGCCCGTGGACTGCTGAACCATACGACCATTCTGACCGGTAAATCCCTTTTCAAAGATACGGGGCAGATCGGACGCAGCAATCCCGATTCCATTATCCTCCACGACAAGAACCACCTGATCCTGCCGTTTATGAGTAGAAATGCGGAGAACCGGCTGTTCCATACGATACTTGACCGCATTGGCGATCAGTTGATTTAGGATAAAACGCACCCACTTTTCATCTGAATAAACCGTGTCCTGCATTTCCTCCACTTCCAGACGCATACCACTTTGGAGCAGCAGAGATTTATTATCTGCAATCGCCTGATGCACCACTTGGGACAGTGCCATTTCCCGGACAGAATAATCTTTCTCTGTATGCTCACTGCGGGCATAATAAAGAGCCTGTTCGGTAAAGCGGTTGGTCTTTTCCAGTTCCAGCAGAAGTTCTTTTGTCCAGTTCATCCGATGGTTTTCACATAGAAGTTTCATGGCAGTAATGGGCGTTTTGATTTCGTGAATCCATTGCTCAATGTATTCTTTGTACTCCAGGCGTTCCCGCTCGACCTCTCCAATCTGCTCCAACATGGATTTTCCAGCCATTTTCAAAAGCTGATAGTAAACCTGATCCTCGGCCTGTTCCGGCAGCTCCATCACTTCGGAAATGAGGTATCTTTCGGAAAGCTGCTCCGCCATATCCAGAAGTTTTTTCATCTGCCGCTTCCGTTTCCAGTAAGTGAGGACAAGTCCCGTCAGCAAAATCAATGCCCATACAATCAGGATCAATACTACTGCGGAAACCGAATTGCCGCACACCAACAAAAATACAGTGAGTGCAGCCATACAAACAAGGTTCGTCAGCAGAAATGGTAGCCTGCTTTTCCAATATCGTCTGCTGTTCATATCGTGTACCCCTGTCGGTGCTTTGTCTTGATAAAATCCGTCAGACCGATGCCCGCCAGTTTTTCCCGGATACGGTTGATATTGACGCTCAAAGCATTGTCATCCACATATAGCTGATTGTCCCACAAATACTCAATAATATCTCCGCGAGAACAGATTTTTCCTCCGTTCTTGAAAAGGTAATAGAGAATTTTCAATTCGTTCTTGGTAAGTTCTACGCTCTGTCCATGATAGTCCAGACTGCTGGATTCCAGATGCAGCACCGCATCTCCATAGACGATCTGTTCCCTTTGCTGTGTGGGATAGACTTTTTTCAACAGAGAAGCAATTTTCGCAAGCAGGATCGCTGTATTATAGGGCTTCGTGATAAAAGCGTCTCCGCCCAGCATAATGCTGTTCAGCTCGTCCATATCCGTGTTGCAGCTTGTCACAAAGATGATCGGCACTTCGGAAAAGGTACGAATTTTAGAGCATAAAGCAAAACCATTCTCTCCGGGTAACTTAATGTCCAACAAAATCAGATGTGGCTTTTCATCCTGAATCTGTTCTGTCACAGCAGAAAAATTCCTTACTCCAAGCGTTGTATATCCATTTCCATTCAATAAAGTTTGTAATTCTCCCTGTATCACAGGATCATCTTCAATTATCATAATTTTAGATCGTTTCATGCTTTCTGCACCTTCTTTGTTTTGTCCGGCCATCAATCGGCTTTTCTGCAGTTTTGGGAATCAGCCAAATACCGGCCATCTTTACTGCTCCAGAAATACGTTCACCAGCACAATAATAATTTACCCTACGAGGCGTCACACCCCATTTTTCGGCGGCCTCTTTTAATGTCATATATTCCATATCGCACCTCCATAGAATCTATTATAGTTCTTTAGCTCGAACAATACAACCTTCAATATTAAGCGTTTGGAAGTGGATGTTAATTAAAGCCACAAGAAAATCTCGTGGCTTTAGCTTACAAATGTTCAAATTTATAGCCGATTCCGGCGACACTCTCAATATAGTTTGGAAGATCCGGTTCAAAGCGCAATTTCTTACGCAACTTACTTATATGATTATGAATCGCTTTTCTCGAATAGAAATCACAATCCTCTTTC